>LFIK01000653.1_pt1 | contig 26310 bp, 17 predicted proteins | sample 643401 | NCBI WGS metagenome assembly LFIK01 (sample SAMN03777447, study PRJNA286221) | soda lake metagenome | biome: soda lake; feature: Kulunda steppe; material: water; isolation source: sample T5-Br brine of Lake Tanatar-5 | place: Russia: Kulunda steppe | collected 2010-07
GCGCCGCGACAATCAGAAACACAAATCCCTTGATCGCGACAGAAAAAGACGGCACCATCTCAAACATCGCGACCACGGATTCTCATCCTGATTGACGCGCTCCTCTCATCCAGATTGTCGCGCTACAATCAGGTCGAAGCGCTTCTGCGCGATATTCTGGAGACCCCTGCCTCGGGGACCTTCTTGGACACGAGCCTGCCGGGGTGGCGGGTGCGCCATGGTGGCGAGGGTCGGCGCATAACGATCGTGTTCCGCTTTGTAGAAGCCGGTGACTGTCTGCAGATCGCGCTCGTTGCCTTCGGAGGGCAGGACTGGATGGGTGCCGTATCGGGGCGATCAGAAGGATTCGAAGGGGGTTGAACAGAAAGTGGTGATCCGTCAGATCAAACCGGTGCGCGTCTCCGGAGGATCCGGGCCCGGTTCTGGAGCGTCAGCTCTTCTGTCGGGTATTGATCCTGCACGGCCACCCAAGCTGCAGCCATCGCTCGGTGCGACCCGGCTGCGACCGTCACCAACCCCCCGCGATCAGACCGGCGCCAGATGATGAACAGGGCTTCTCCCGGGGCAAATTTAGGATCGAACATAAAAAGAACATATATACCGTTTGAGCGAACGCAACCCGTTCAATCCCTGAGCGCTGGAAACTGTTCACCTCTCACCATAGCGGTCTTCAAGTAGTTCGACGGCTTTCTCCAAGGTCTCCCCGAGACCCCAGCCCATCTGGTCCGCTATCGCACAATAGGCTGCGATTGTTTCCGGGCGAGCCTTCAGATTGAACTGAGCATTCCTGCCGGTGCGGCGGCGGCGCTGCTGCACTGCGCCCCCTGCCCCATCAGCGATCTTCTCACTTTCTTTCGCTTCCCGGCTGCGAAACCCCGCGGCCTCCGCAGCTCGGCTGGTCTCCCCGGACTGAGGGCGCACCGCAGGCGCGCGGCGCGGTTTGAACTCGGTCAGGTCAAGATCATCCAGCGGATCACCGAAGCCCAGATTCACGCGATCACGACCCATCTCACGTCACCTCCTCAGTCTCGCGGGCAGCTTTCAGGCGAGCAACAACCTCGGCAGCGAAAGTCCGGGCGTTTTCGACCGCTTTTTCGACGTTGCTGACCTGGTTCCGGTCCAGCTCTGAAAGCAATCCACCATAATCAAGAATATCCCTGTAGGCAGCGCGCTCAACGATCGACGTCTGAAAGACTGGAATACCCGCTTGATCAAGCTGATCCCTGACATTGCGAAGGGACCGGGACGCGACCGCAGCGCTTGTTCGCGTCAAAAGAACAGCATGCGCAATCTCTCGTCGGGCCATACGAGCTTGGTTCCGAATGAGTCGGATCGTTTTCGCAGCCCCTTTTGCGTCCATCGAGGCACCCTGTGTAGGAATAATCACCAGGTCGGACATACCGATGGCATTTGCGACCATCAGGCTTGCCGTTCCCTCAAGGTCAACGATCACAAATTGAGCCGAAGCTGCGGCTGCCTCGACCTGATCGACAATTGAGTCTTCGGTGACATCACTGGTGATCGTGATGTTTGCAGGGCACCCGGGAAGCCGCCCCCACTGAGAAATCCACTTCTCGGGATCGGCATCAATGATCGCTACTGTTGCACCCCGCCCCGCGAATTCTGAGGCGAGCAAGAGCGCGGAGGTGGTTTTGCCCGCGCCTCCTTTCGGATTTGCGAAAGCGATGACCGGCATGAATACCTCTTTCTTGATATCACTCATCTCACTATACAATATCTGATAGCTAACAGCTATCTTTTTTAACTGGTAGCTACCAGTTAGCTATCGGGTAGCGTAAAAATTCATGGTATCGCGCAAGCAACACTGAGACAGGGAGCCCAAATTACTCGGCGGGACCAGCAAACCAGACGCATGCAACCAGACAACTCCAGAAAAGTGAGGTTTTCGGGGAGCGCTGCTCCGAGGAGATAGGGAGAAGATAAGTATATGATTATGTTTTTTTTATTTGACTTATACTACCCAGAACTGGAACTAAATGTGAGGGATCCGGGGAACTGTGAATGAATACACAAAAATCCTTTCACAGTTTCTTACGCTGATCTATCCTGCATCTTGCGATGACAAAAGATCAGGACATTACACTTAAGGTTTTCGACCTGAAACCCCGTCGGGATCAGGCCGTCAAGCCTGCTGAACTGATCCAAATCACAGGCCACCAGGCTCTGACTCTCAATGCCCGCCGGTCGATCACGATTCTCTGGCACAATGCGCACATGCAAGGGGTAGAGGAGGGCAAGGATTACACAATCGAAATCGATGATCTGAAGCCAGACACTCACAAAGGATACGAACAAGTCGAGGAGGCGATCGAGGCACTTATGTCGACCATCCTCATACTTCGTCTCTCGGATGGGAAGACGCGCCGCGTCCAGTTTCTAGGTGGGAATGACCTAGATGATCCCGATCGCCCCTCCGGAGTCCTCAACTACAGCTTCGACAAGCGCCTCGTCGAAATCCTTCAAGATTCTGCAATCTGGGGGAAGATCTCAATCCCGGTCCTGATGGCCTTCAGCTCAAAGTACACGGTGAGTCTGTACGAACACATCAGCCAGTGGACCGGACTCACCCGGAAGAGCTTCCAAGACCTCACCCTTACAGAGTTCCGGGAACTCCTTGGCATAGAGAATGGAAAGTACTCTGCATTCGGCGCACTCAACAAACATGTGATTAAGCCCACAATCCTCGAGCTGAACGCTCTGGCATCCTTCAGCGTGACTGTCGTCCCAGTTAAGACCGGGAAAAAGGTGACCCATATCCGGATCGGATGGTGGCAGAAAGAGAAGGAAGAGCTCGACGCGGCCTGGCGCGAAGTTCACCGCTCGAAAGTGGGCCGGAAGGCTCGGATCGCAGGGACAGCCACAACCGTGACGGACCCATACCCGAGTCAAAACAGGCTAGTACGGAAGGGTAGGGGGGACGTACGCCAACTGATCGACGACAGCGAATAAACTTTGCCGCCCTGTGGATAACACCTAATGGCCTCCCCGAAAACCTCACATTAGGACCCCGAATTCCTCACATTAGACCCCGAAAACCTCACAATATTCCCCGAAAACCTCACCGGAGCCCCCGAACTCCTCACATTAAAATAGGTAACATGATGGTAAAAAACATAAATTCAGACCTGAATCTTTGAATCTTGAATCTTGAACTAATAAGAAGCGCAAAGAGGGCACAGCAGTGACATCGATTCACCGTGAGACAACCCACATTACGGAGAGACGGACAACTCCTAGAGGCGTTACGGGAGGCGAGTGAGTGAACCCGGCTGAAATCAATGACGCGCTCGAGGCTCTGGCGGCCAAACCCTATGACCCGGTCGAATTTCCTTTTGAATTCGCCGCGGCGACGGACAACAACCCAGGCACACTCGCAAAGCTCCGGAACGGGTCCTTCAACAAGTCGGACCTCTCCGGCGGTGTGCTGATGAACAAGAAGTTCCATTTCGCGCCGGCCATAACCGGGATGGCCACTGTCTCCCTAGACGCGCTGCGCACCAACAAGCGGACCCTGAAGCACAAGCCCGCCATCCTGATCGCTACCGACGGGGTCGAGATCGCGGCCGAGCACCCGAAATCCGGGGACACGCTTCACTGCGCATTCGCGGAACTAGGGGATCACTTCGGTTTCTTCATGCCCGCGGCCGGGAAGGAACGCTACCGGGCGGCGGAGGAGAACCCGGTCGACGTCAAGGCCGCCGGCAAGCTCGCGAAGCTCTATGACGCGCTGATCCGGAGAAACCCGGACTGGGCGACCGAGGCGCGTCGGCATGACATGAACCAGCTGATGACCCGGCTGATCTTCTGTCTCTTTGCCGAAGATGTGGGGATCTTCCCCGACGATCAGTTTAGCCGCCTCATATTCACCCATTCCGGTGACAAGGGGGAGGGGATGCGGGAAGTGCTCATCAACGCCTTCACCGCGATGAATACCCCCCAGGATCACCGTGAGGGGCTGCCCGCCTGGACCCGGGAGCTGGAATACGTGAACGGGGGGCTTTTCGCCGGAGAGTTCAATACGCCGGTGTTTGATGTCGCCGCCGCCCGATACCTGCGCGACCTGAGCAGGGAGAACTGGAAGGGGATCAACCCGGATATTTTCGGGTCCATGATCCAGTCCGTCGCGAACGCGAAGCTGCGCTCCGAACTGGGGATGCATTACACCTCGGTCCCGAACATCCTGAAAGTTCTGGGGCCTCTGTTCCTGGATGATCTGGATGACCAGATCGAGAAGGCTTGGGACCGGAAGCGCGGCCTGCGTCAGGTGCTGGACCGGATCTCGAAGATCCGGGTTTTTGATCCCGCCTGCGGCTCCGGGAATTTCCTGGTGGTCGCCTACCGGTCCCTGCGTGAACGAGAGATCAGGATCCTGAGCCGGATCTCGGAGCTGTCCGGCGGCGCACAGACGGAGATGTGGTCCGTGGTCCCGATCTCGAACTTCTACGGGATCGAGCTGACCGATTTCGGGGCGGAGACGGCGAAGCTCGCCCTCTTCATCGCGGAGTATCAGGCGAACGCCCGCTTCAAGGAGGCGTTCGGGCGCAAGCCGGCGGATCTTCCGCTCCGGGACGCGGCGAATATCGTCTGTGATAACGCCCTGCGGGTTAACTGGGAGCGGGTCTGCCCGATCCCGGAAGACGGGGGGGAGGTGTTCATCGCCGGGAACCCGCCCTTCCTTGGGGATAACTCCCGATCTGACGAGCAGAACGCGGATATGGACTACGTCCTTGGCGACCATCTGCCGGCCCATCGGCGGATCGACTTCGTGTCATGCTGGGTCTTCAAGGCGGCGAATTATATCCGGGGGAGGAATGCCCGGTCTGCTTTGGTGTCCACCAACTCGATCTGTCAGGGACAGTCGGTTGGGGCGCTCTGGCCTTATGTCCTGACCGGAGGGGTCGAGATCGGGTTCGCCCATACGACCTTCAAGTGGCGCAACAACGCCTCCGCGAACGCGGCGGTGATGTGCGTGATTGTCGGTCTTCGGAACGCCTCCGGTCAGCCGAGGCGCCTCTTTACCGGCTCCCTGGAGGCGCAGGCGGCGAATATCAACGCCTACCTGCTGGACGGGCCAGACCTGCATGTCGGACAAGAGAGCCGGTCCATCTTTGAGCTCCCCTACATGGAATACGGGAATAAGCCCACGGACGGGGGACATCTGATCCTCAGCCCGGAGGAGCGCGAGGATCTGCTCCGGGATCACCCGGATAGCGAGCCCTATATCAAGCGTTTCATGGGATCGGGTGAGGTCGTCAAGGGGAAGGTCCGTTACTGCCTCTGGGTGACGGACAATCAAGCGGATGAGGCCAGGCAGATCCCGCCCCTGAAGGCCCGTTTTGACGCGGTCGCCACATTCCGGGCCGCGAGCAAGGCCGCACAGACCCGGCCTGCCGCGGCCTACCCGCATCGCTTTCGGCAAGCCCAAAACTGGGCAAGAAATCATGCTATATTTATCCCACGCGTGACATCAGAAAGGCGGCCATACCTCCCCTTTGATCGCATGGGGTCAGATGCCATCGCTTCTGACTCAAACTTCGCCCTCTATGATGCCCCTGACTGGTGCATGGCATTGATCGCCTCGCGCCTCCACATTGTCTGGATCGGGACGGTCTGCGGGAAGCTCAAATCCGACTTCCGGTATTCCAACACCCTTGGGTGGAACACCTTTCCGGTCCCAAAATTCACCGAAGACCAGCTGGACGCGCTCACGAAATCCGCGATGTCGATCCTGCGCTGCCGTTATGAGCACTACCCGGCCACGATCGCCGAACTCTATGATCCCGACAAGATGCCGGATGATCTGCGCGCCGCCCACAAGGCGAATGATGACCTCCTGGAGACCATGTATATCGGCCGCACGTTTCGCAACGACACGGAGCGCCTCGAGCACCTGTTCAAGCTCTATTCGGCCCGGGTGAAGAAGCTCAAGAGGAGGAAAGCCGCCTGATGTCCGATTTCGTTCGTGTCACCTACGGCCAGACCGGGAAAACCCAGGCCTCGAACGCCATGGGGATGCGCCCGATGCAGGCCCGGGTCTATGAGGCCCGCGCCGCCCAGTTCATCCTCCTGAAGGCGCCCCCCGCCGCTGGGAAATCCCGCGCGCTGATGTTCGTGGCCCTCGACAAGCTCGAGAACCAGGGCGTCGGAAAGGTCATCATCTGCGTTCCGGAGACCTCGATCGGGGCCTCTTTCCGGTCCACCGACCTCACCTCATCCGGGTTCTTCGCGGATTGGGAGGTCCAGCCCCGCTGGAACCTCTGCCTGAATGGGGCGGAGGAGGGGGCGACCGCACGCAAGGTGCGCGCCGTCCGGGAGTTCATGGCCTCCCCGGACCGGGTGCTGGTCTGCACCCACGCCACGTTCCGCTTCGCCTTCGACGAGATCGCGGAGGAGGAGGGCACGGCGGCGTTCGATGACTGCCTGATCGCGATCGACGAGTTCCATCACGTGAGCGCCGGGGATGATAACCGCCTGGGAGAGATCCTGCGCCGGATCCTGCGCCGGGGCCGGGCGCATGTGATGGCGATGACCGGGTCCTATTTCCGCGGCGATACGGTCCCGGTCCTGCGCCCAGAGGACGAGGCGTTGTTCCGGTCGATCACCTACAGCTACTACGAGCAGCTGGACGGATACCGGTTCCTGAAAAGCCTCGGGATCTCCTACAGCTTCTACCGGGACACCTATATCAGCGCGATTCCGGACGTTCTGGACCCGGGCCTGAAGACGATCGTTCATATCCCGCATCGCGGGGGTGCGGAGGCCTATGACGTCAAGCAGGCGGAGGTCGGCGCGATCCTGCACGTCCTGGGCGAGGTGATCGGGAAAGAGGAGGAGACCGGGTTCGACCTGGTCCGTCAGCCGGACGGCAACATTCTGAAGGTCGCGGATCTGGTCGATGACGGGCCGGAGCGGGACCGCGTGAAGGCGGCCCTGACACGCGAGATCCTCGGGCCGGACGGGAAGCGGGACGATGAGGCGGACCGGGCGAAGGTGGATATCATCATCGCGCTCGGGATGGCGATGGAGGGGTTCGACTGGATCTGGTGTGACCATGCCCTCACCATCGGGTATCGGTCCTCGCTCACCCAGATCGTTCAGATCATCGGGCGCGCCACCCGGGACGCCCCCGGAAAGCGCCACGCCCAGTTCACCAACCTGGTGGCGGAGCCCGGCGTCGAGACCGGGGTGGTCACGGACGCGGTCAACGACATGCTGAAGGCGGTCTCCGGGGCACTCCTGATGGAGCAGGTCCTGCAGCCGAATTTCCGGTTCTACCGGCGAGAGGAGGGGGACACCCGCCCACCGGTCGAGATGGATGGAGAGGGCCGGGTTCATATCGGGATTGGGGGGCTGATGCCCCCGCCGACGGACCGGGCGCGTCAGATCGTCGAGAACGACATGCATGAGCTGGTGGCCACGGCATGTCAGCGGATGGACCGGGCCACCGTCGCCGATGACGTGGCCCCGGAGGTCGCGACCCAGATGGTCCTGACGAATATCATCGAGCGGACCTATGAGGACCTGACCCCGGACGAGACGGAGGCCATCCGTCAGGACCTGGCCGCGCGGATGAATATTGCCGCGATCGCCCGGCGCGCCGCCCAAGAGGAGGCGGCCCAGGGCGAGGAGGATCCCGCCCCGCCGGAAGAGCCGGGGGAAAGGGACGCCTCGAACGCGATGAACCTGATCCGCATGGTCCGGAGATTCATCAATGTACGCGAGCTAGATATCGACCTGATCGACTCGATCAACCCGTTCCGGGAGGGGTTCGACGTCGCCTCCAAGGCCCTCGACACCCCCCTCCTCCAGCAGATCCAGAGCGCGATGGTGGCGCAGCGGATCCAGATGACCGAAGCGGAGGCGCTGGTCCTCTGGCCCCGGATAAAGTGGTTCACGGCCCAGGAGGGGCGCCCGCCCAACCCGCATGCGCAAGACGACTTGGAGCGCCGCCTCGCGGAGGCGCACGCCTATATCCGGACCAAAAAGGCGGAGCGGATGCGCGCCGCCCAAACGGGGGCGTAGCGGATGCCTCGATACCGGTCGATCGAGGAAATCCTTTCGGAGGAGGACGAGCTGGATCTTCTCAATGTGACGCTCCGTCCCCGCGCCGCACGCTCCCCGGACCGGGAGCGGGACGCGCAACTGGTTGAGCAGGTGAACGGGTTCTTTGATCGGACTGGCCGTGTCCCGAGCCCGGAGGCCCCGGATCACGACGAGATGCGGCTCGGGGTTATCTGGAGACGGCTCGCAGACAAGGGCCCAGCGGAGGACCTGGCGGATGTGGACCGGAACGGCCTCCTCTCCGGCGCCCCCCTCTCGCTGACAGCGGACCCCTCTCCCCCGGAGCGGGACTGGCGCGAGGAGCCGGAGGAGGGGGAGATCCCCGCCTCGCTCGATGACATCTTCGAGGATGATGACCTGGAGGTCTCGGACGCCTTCACTTCGATCCGGAACGTCACCCCCTCGGAGGACCGCCTGGTCCCGGATCACAAGGCCGAGTTCTACCCCTGCCATGATTTCGACCGGTTCCGAAAGATGTTCGAGCAGGCCCAGGCCGCCCTCGATGCGGGGGAGCGGGAGGTGCGCCCGATCACCCATAAGGAGGAGATCCGGGTCGAGGAGGGGTCCCTCTTCATCCGGAAGGGGCTTCTGACCTATGTCGCGGAGAAGGCGGAGATGACCGCGCGCGCCGGCAAGCGCGACCACCGGCTCCGGATCATCTTCTCAAACGGGATGGAGAGCGACCCGCTCCTGTCCTCGTTCCGCAAGGCGCTGGCCGATGATACGACCGCACGCGCGATCCATCGGCACGGTCTCGGCGCGCTGGACCCGGAATGGGAGGCGGACCGGATCGATCTGACCGGGACCGTCTACGTGGTGCGCAGCCGGTCGAGAGAACCCAAGATCGCCGAGGTCAGAAACGTCCTCCTGAAGATCGGGGTCACCACCCAGGAGGTGCGCCGCCGGATCGCGGACGCGCGCAACGACCCCACCTTCCTGCTCGCTCCGGTGGAGCTGGTGGCCACATACGATCTGGTGAACCTGTCCTGGCGAAAGGTGGAGAGGCTTCTTCATCGGTTCTTTGACGCGGCCCGGCCTCGGGACCTGTGGATAGTGGACCGCTTCGACCGTAAGGTTTACCCACGGGAATGGTTCTATGTTCTGCCTGAGCATGTGAGCCAAGCGGTGCAGGCGATCCGGGACGGGAACCTCCATGAGCTGGAATACGACCCGGTAAGCCAGGTAATTCGAAGAAAAACAGATGAATAGAATGAAGCGGATCAGACAGGAATGACAGATTTTTTGTCGGACCCCGGGGCCTCCATGTCTCAATTCATTTTCTGGGTGTTTTCTTCCCTTACCGAGGATCAGGCGCCTGGTCTGGTTTCGATCGGGATCTTGATCGCCGTGGTGATGGTCGGGGGCAGTGCGAACCGCAAGCTCACCTCTCAGCGACATATCCAATCCTTCAAGATCAGGACGCAGGCGACGGTTCGTAACTGCGCATTCTTTGTCATCGCCACCTTGGCGCATCCTGCGTCCTCACAAGACATCGCGGAAGCCTGTGAGCGGGTCGCCATATTCCAGTTCGGCCTGTCAGACGCGGAGGTCAGGGATGTCCAGTCCTTCCCGGAGCTTGACCCGCCGCGGGTCCGGATCCGGATCAGCGGAGAGGCGGGACAGCAGGACCCCGTTGCGCAGGCGCTCGGCATGGCCCTCGGGCGAACCGAGGGCGACGATCCCATGCGCGTCGATTATGGCCAGGTCTATTGCCAGTTTGAGGATCCCGAGCCGCCATTCGGCCTTGTCGCCTTCGATTGCTCAGGTCCTGACTGCCCGGTCTCCACAATGCGTCTCGAGGAGCTGCGCGTCCTCCTGCATCGGGAATATGCCGCCGAAGGGGAGCCGTATGTCTCGGCATCCGAGGCAATCAGGGCAGCCCCTGCATCGGAAGAGCAGGCCGCGCTGATCGATGCTGTCCAGCCGTGCTGGAATATCGGGGTCCTCTCGCGGGAGGCATTGCGGGTCGCGGTCACTGTCGGTTTCAGTCTGACCGATACGGGTCGCCATGAGCAGGGATCCATTCGCCTCATCTCCGCTACGGGTGGCGATGATCAGTCGGCCGCGCAAGCCTTTGAGACCGCCCGCCGCGCGATCATCCGCTGTGAAGCGGATGGGTATCCAGACCCGTCCAACTACAACGGAGACGTGCGCCTTCTCTTTGACGGAGCCAATATGGAAATCCGTTCGGAGGATTAGCGCGCTCCCGATCCGGAAACCTTATCACTCCTGAATACCCACAGAAAATTTTTACAGGACCACCTTCATGGAAGACCAGCCCCACAACGCCGATCTCCCCGCCCTCCTTGAGGGCGCACGGCGTCGGCTTGTCGAGACCGGAACCCGAAACCGGCTCATCCATGTGAACCGGTCTGCTACGCGCGCAAAGGCAATGGACATCCTCGGCGCGCGGGGGGTGGACCTGTTTGATAGTCTGCGTGTCCAGGGTAAGCGGATGCGCTTCCTGCCTCGTGAAGAGGGGCCGGAGGAGGAACTCGATCTCGATGAGCCCCATCTGAGTCCGATGTTGCGCGAGGACCTTGAGACGGGTCGGGGCAGGGATCTCTACCTGGCGACCCGGCTCGGCCCTGAGGCGCTTCAACGTCGGCTGCTCACCCTTCATGCGGACGCGCGCACGGCTGAGGAGGAGCAGGGGGTCAATATCCTGTATCTCGCGATCGGGTTCCTGCGCTGGTATGAGAGTGATAGCTCGCAAGTATTGCGCGAGTCCCCTCTTATCCTGGTGCCCGTGGAGCTGGTCCGGGATGACAGGCGCGCCACCTTCGACCTCAAGATGCGCGACACAGAGATCGTGACGAACCTTCCCCTTCAAGAGCGTCTGAAGGCGGATTTTGGGTTTGACCTGCCTGATATCGAGGATGACGAGGCCTTCTCTCCGGACTCCTATTTTGCGGATCTTGAAGACAGGATCGGGGGGCGCCCCCGTTGGTCACTCGACCCGGACGGGGCGCAGCTCGGTTTCTTCTCCTTTTCCAAGCTTCTCATGATGCGTGACCTCGAGGCCGCGCAATGGCCGGAGGGGGCGTTTGAGGAGCACCCGGTTCTGGGCGGGCTGCTTGGGGCCGGTTTTGATCGCGAGCCGCCGCTCTTCGGGCCGCAGGAGCCGCTTGATCCGCGCCTGCCACCCGAGACGCTTCTCCATGTCGTCCCGGCAGACGCGTCTCAGACACGGGTGATCGAGGAGGTGCGGGCGGGCCGCAACCTCGTTGTGCAGGGCCCCCCGGGAACTGGGAAGTCCCAGACGATCGCGAATATCATTGCCGCCGCGGCGCATGACGGAAAGACGGTCCTCTTTGTCGCGGAAAAAATGGCGGCCCTTTCCGTTGTGCATGACCGATTGCGCAGGGTCGGGTTGGGGGAGCTCTGCCTCGAAATCCACTCTCGTGCGGCGAACAAGAAGGCGTTTCTGGACGAACTCGCGCGGACCCTCGCTGCTGGCAGGGATGCGCCCGAGCCACCTGAGGCCCCAGAAGCGCTTCGGGAGGCCCGGGATCGCCTGAACCGGATTACGGCGCTCTTGCATGAGCCGGTTCCGGGACAGGACTATACCCCATTTCGGGTGATCGCGGAGATCGCGCGTCTCATCGGTCGGGATGTTCCTCCACCGCAGATCCCGTCAGACAGTCTCGAAAACCTGGACGAGCCGGCGCGGCGTGAACTGGTAGATCGGCTTGCCACCTTCGTTGAGCTGACCAAGCAGGCGGGGCCAGAGGCCAACCACCCTTTCGCCGGGGTGGGCGAGACAGGGCTTCAACCAACCGATCTTCAACGGGTCGGACCGGAGCTGGATGCGACCATACAAGGGATAGCCGAGCTGCGTGAGCGCGCTGCGGGGGCGGCTGAAGCCGCCGGTCTGCCGGTCCCGGAAACGATGCGAGGCGTGGTCCAGCTTCAGGAACTGCTGCATGTGGCCGCGTCTCGACCGCTCAAAGGGCGCGAGGCGACCGAGCTGCTTCTTCCACGGGTCGGCGATCAGAGGGTTTCAGAGGCGCTTTCAGCCGGGGTCGACTGGGCTCAGTCGCGGGCGGAGGCCGCGCCGAATTTCTCAGAGGCAGCTTTTGAGATAGCACCAGAGACGTTACGCGCCCGGCTCCTGCCAGGCGTGGGCTCTTTCTGGGCGCGCCTGTTCGGGGGGTATCGCGGTGCCAGTCGCGAGCTCGCCACCCTCCTGGCGGGTCCGCTCCCGTCCACTCCCGCTGATCGCCTGCGGTTGGTTGATCAGCTGATCTCGGTCCGCCGCCGCCGGGCCACACTCAGCGATGAGGAGGGGTGGTTGCGCGAGGCACTCGGGCCTCATTGGCGCGGGGAGCGCACGCCCTTCGTTGATCTTCAGATGCAGGCCGACTGGCTGACCCGGGTCGTGTCTTTGACCCAGCCTGACGGAGCGGACGCAGTGGATAGGATCTGTGCGGCCGCGACCCAGGCTGAAGCGCTCGACCGGGCGCTTGAGACGGCCATACCTGCGCTCGACACTGTGGTGTCGCGCCTTGATGTCACATGGGCCAACGGAGATGAGACCCGGCTGGACGAAATCGGGCATCGGCTTGGCCGGATGCGGGCTGAACTTGACCGGTATGGGGAGTGGGCGCGGCTTGCACGGAGCGCTGCAGGGCTGCGTGCGAGCGGGCTCAGCCCCCTCCTCGACGGGCTCAAGGCCGGGACGCTCCGGCCGGATGCGGCAGTGGATGAACTCCTTTACGCGATTTCGGAGGCGCGCTGGCGCGCGGCACGCTCAGCGCTGCCGGATCTGGATACGCTCGCGCATCAGGACCGGCACGCGCTTGTCGCGTCGTTCCAAGACCTGGAGCGAGATCGGCTCGAGGAGACGCGTCGGCTTGTGCGCGCTGGACATCTCGCGCAGCTCCCGACCGGGGCTGCTGGCCAGATGGGCTTCCTGCGAGGGGAGATGGCGAAAAAACGCCGCCACAGGCCGATCCGCCAGATCATGCGCGCGGCCGGACCTATGGTACAACGGATCAAGCCAGTCCTGCTGATGAGCCCGATATCCATCGCGCAGTACCTTCCCCCCGGGGCTGCCAGCTTTGACCTGCTGGTTATCGATGAGGCGAGCCAGGTCCGCCCGGAGGAGGCGCTCGGCGCGATCGCCCGCTGTAAACAGATCGTTGTGGTTGGCGACCAGAAGCAGCTCCCGCCCACCAGCTTCTTTGACCGGCTTTCCGGGGGCGAGGAGGTCGATGAGGAGGAGACGGACGAGGTCAGATCGGCGCGCGCGACCGAGATGGAAAGCGTGCTGACACTCTGTGAAGCGCGCGGTCTGAACCCGGCCATGCTGGAATGGCATTACCGGTCCCGTGACCCGTCCCTAATCACGGTGAACAACGCGGAGTTCTATGATCATCGGCTGATCCTGCCGCCTTCTCCCGTTCAGAATGATCCTGATTACGGCCTCGCCTTCCGCCAGGTCGCCGGGGTCTATTCGAGCCGGTCCCGCGGCGAAGGCCGTCCAGGTACGAACCGCATCGAGGCTGAGGAGATCGCGCGGGAAATCGCTGAGCACGCCCGGACCCGGTCGGACATGTCCCTGGGCGTGGTCGCCTTTTCCAAGGCGCAGTCGGACATGATCACCGAGGTGCTCGAGCTCGCGCGCAGACAGGACGAGATCCTCGATGCGTTTCTGCGCGAAGGGCGGTCTGAGGACGTCTTCGTCAAGAATATCGAGAACGTGCAAGGCGACGAGCGGGACGTCATCCTTGTTTCGGTGGGATATGGCCCTTCTGAGCCCGGGGGACGGCTCACGTCAATGTCGTTCGGTCCGATCAATGGAGAAGGGGGTGAGCGACGACTGAACGTCCTCTTCTCGCGTGCCCGCACCCGCTGTCTCGTTTTCTGCTCCTTCGATCCGGGCGATATCGATCTGAGCCGGGTCAGCCGTGACGGGCCGCGCGTACTCAAGGGCTTTCTCGAATTCGCCCGCTCTGGCCAGATGGCCCAGCCGGAGGTGACCGGGGAGCTGCCGGATAGCCCGTTCGAGTCTGACGTAGCTGATGTGATCCGACGCCTTGGCTATCCGTGCGACTATCAGGTCGGCTCGGCCGGGTTCAAAATCGACCTCGGGGTACGCCACCCGGACCGACTAGGCCGGTACATCCTAGCGGTCGAGTGCGACGGGGCCACCTATCATTCTGCGCTCTGGGCGCGTGAGCGGGACCGGTTGCGCCAGGATGTGCTCGAGGGCCTTGGCTGGCGCTTCCACCGCATCTGGAGTACGGACTGGTTCCACCGGCGTGCGAATGAGATCGACCGGCTGCGTGACGCATTGGATGCTGCGCGGGACGCGGAAGGTCCAGCTCTGACTGGGGCGAACCACGATGGGGTCTTACCCCCGGAGCAGCCAATGCGCGAGCTGTCCGGTCCGGAGTTACCGCCTCCCCCCGAGTTGCGCGCACCGCCTTATGTCGCGTCCTCCTTCACGGTGAGTGTCGGGTTTGAACCGCATGAGGCGCCGTCGGATCTGCTGTTTGATCTGGTAATACGGATCGTTGAGGCGGAGGGGCCGATCCATCGCGACCTGATCGCGCGTCGTGTCGGTGCAGCCTTCGGAAAATCCCGAACAGGTGGTCGGATTCGGGCCGTGTCAGATGTGGCGCTAGACCGGGCTGTGGCGCAGGGACGCCTTCTTCTGAAGGGTGAGTTCGCCATGACGGAGGCGCAACATGCGGACCCGCCCTTCCGGGATCGGTCAGAGGCCGGCACACCGGTTAGCCAGGCGGGATTTCTACCCCCTCTGGAGATCCGCGCTGCCGCTGCTCGGGTTTTGGCCGAAAGTGGCGATACATCGCGCGAGGAGCTGGTGGTCGCGACAGCGCGGCTTCTGGGCTTCGCCCGTGTCGGAGCGGATCTGCGCGAAGTGATCGACGTGGCGCTCATGGAGATGGGATAGAACAACAGCTCTGGCACGGGCCGTTTCATGGCTGATGTAGGCTCACTAGAAGGCGATCTCTCAGACGGCGACCGCGCTTGGAAAAGTATTTGACTGACCTGAAAAAGAGAAACGACACCGGAGGCCCCATGAAAGCACAACACGTCTTTTTTCCGAAAATCTTGAACGGGGCGTCGCAATTCGTGATTCCGGTTTTCCAGCGCGACTACAGCTGGACTGAAGAGAATTGCCGTCAGCTCTGGAAGGACATCCTTCTGATCGCGGAAGCCCAGGGAGAGCGGGGACATTTCATCGGCTCTGTGGTCTATATCCAGTCAGGTGACAGTAATGCTGGTTTCTTGCGCTGGCTCCTGATCGACGGCCAGCAGAGGATGACCACGCTCACGCTCCTGATGGCGGCGATGCGCGACCATCTCATCGAGACGGGCTGGACCGGTGGTGTTGACGGGCCGGTCGCGAAGAAGATCGACGCCTATTTCCTGCGCAACGTGCTCGAGGAGGGAGATAGGGCGTTCAAGCTCCAGCTCCGGCGCCACGATAACGCGACCTTACAGGCGATCATCGCGGGCACGCCATCCCCGGACGCCCCTTCGGCAAATTTACGCGATAACTACGAGCTGTTCCGTGATCTGATCAAGGAGTCGGACCCTGAGCAGGTATTCGCCGGGATCAACCGGCTGATGCTGGTCGACGTGACCCTGGAGCGCGGGCTGGACGACCCGCAGCTGATCTTCGAGAGCCTGAACTCCACCGGAGTAGGGCTCAGCGCGTCGGACCTCATCCGGAACTTCATCCTGATGAGCCTCACCGAGAAGGAGCAGACCCGGCTTTATCGAGATTACTGGAGTAAAATCGAGGACCTGTTCCGAGGTAGCGAACGAGTGTTCTCGAATTTCATCCGGGATTATCTGGCGCTACGCAGTCAGCCTGCCAAGCTGGAACGGTCTGACCTCGTCTATACCGCCTTCCGCCGCGCTTTCGGTGGGATCGGCCATGACCCAGACGCGCTTGAGGCGCTTCTCAAGGACTTGTTACGGCGGGCGCGTCAGTATGCTGCTTTCGCCGTCGGTTCGGGGGAGGATGAGCGCGCACGCGCCTTCGCGCAGCTCCGTCACCTCGCTGATGTGCCTGCGATCTTGATCATGCGTCTTCTCGAAGCCCAGGAGGTTCATCAGACCCTGAGCGACAAGCAGCTCCTCAAGGCGGTTCGGCTGATCGAGAGCTATCTGCTGCGGCGGGCCGTGATCGGGGCACAGAGTCGGGGCTACGGCCTTGAATTCGCCAAGCTCGCCTACCGGATCGACGACGCCCGTCCGCTCGCCTCCCTGAAAGCGGCTTTCGCCCGTATGCCTGCCGCTTACGCCTTCCCGGACGACGAAGAGTTCGAACGCGCACTTCGGGAGGGAGACCTCTATCACAAGCGGGTCTGCAAGCACGTCCTTGACGGGTTGGAGAACCGGGATAGCAAGGAGCAAAGCGACACGAGCGTCTACTCCATCGAGCACATCATGCCTCAGAATGAGAGGATGCCGGAGCCCTGGAGAGTGATGCTGGGCGAGAACTGGAAGGGGATCCGTCAGACCTGGCTGCACCGGCTGGGGAACCTGACCTTGACCGGATATAACAGCACCTACAGCGATAAGCCGCTGTTGGATAAGCAGACGATCGAGAACGGGTTCCGGCAGAGCTCGGTCCGCCTAAATCAAGACGTCCGTGACGAGCCGGTATGGACGGAGGAACAGATGCGCACTCGCGGTCAGCGTCTTGCCGCTCGCGCCCTGACCATCTGGCCCCGGCTTGACGCTGACATGGACATGATCCTGGAGATGGAGCGAGAGGAGCTTAAGGCCCGCGCCGCTAGCCGCAGGCTCGACAAGGTGGAGATGACCGATGATGCGCAGGCCCTTTTCACTACCCTGAGGGATCGGCTCAAATCAGACTTCCCGGAGATGATCGAGATGCCGGAGACCAGGTCGGTAAGCTACCACGACCCAGAATTCTTCCTGGAGGTGATCCCACGGAAGCGGGGCCTCGGTCTGCTTATCGGGATCGACTACAACGAGGTGGACAGCCCAGACGATACGGTGCGTGATACAGCGAACTACAGCTTCGTGATGAACGCTTCTCACCAAGGTGGGGTCTTGGTGAACCTGCGTGACGAGAGCCAGCTGGACCAGTCTCTACGCGTGATAACACAAGCTCATTCTCTCGTGGCCGGCGCACAATAGGAAATTGAGATGTCGGCACGAGTTTTTTGATAACCATCGATGTGTGCTACGACGCTGATCGGCGTCGGTGAGCGGACAGGGTTATGCAGAGATATGGTTTTCAGGTGACAGTGGACGACATCGTCTGATGACGGACACGCTTGTTTTTGTTTGAGATACGGACAGTGTAGACCCAAAGGGCAACGATGTCCGCGAAATTGGGAGAAGATTATGATGATCCGGATGATGGGTACAGCAGCCGTCGTGGCGTTGCTCTGCAGCGCCGGCCTTCACGCACAGACGGCGTCGCCTGCGGCCTCGGTGGAGGCGGTCGCGTTTGATCCGGATGCGGTCAACCGGGCGTTCAACCGTCTGTCGGAGGACGAGCGGTATGTCATCCAGCAGCGACTCCAGCGCCGGGGGTTTTACCAAGGTGAGGTTGACGGCCTGACCGGGCCGGGAACCCGTGACGCGCTGCGGCAGCAAGCCGCGGCGGCGCTTGCCGCTGGACTGGAGGCGCGGCTCGATACGGAAGAGACGGCTCGGGCATTTCTGGATGGGCTTTTGCCTCTCCCGGCAGAGGAGCTGCCGGAGGGTGATGCCTTCTTCGGCCTTTGGGATTGTGGGGTAGGGACGTTCTCTTATCGCTACGACGGATACGCGACCAGTCCCGATGCGTCCCACATCCCGTATATGTCGATCGAGGAATTCACCCCCGGGAATTTCGGGGTCACCCTTATGGACGGGTACCGAACGGGCCTGATGGATGTCACGCCCACCACCATGACCTGGTCATCGCCCGTGTCTGGGGATAGTTTCGACTGCCGCAGGGTTTCCGCGCCGCCGTCACGTCCGGAGACAGGGACGGCGGAGCAGCCCCAGGTTCGTGAGCAGATCGCAGCCGTACCGCCTACCTCACCGACGGAAGACACTTCGGTGCCAACGCAGCCGGAGACCGAGTCCGAGGCTGCTACGGCAGCCCCTGCAACAACCGTCTGGCCTTTCGAAGGGGCGTGGTCCTGCCTCTCTGACACTTTCAGGGACGACCCGATGGCCTTCCGGTTTGGCCCCGACTCCGTAACCGTCCCGGAGCTCGGCAGCACAGTAGGTTACGCCGATGTCGACATGATCGGAGGGCGCGAGACGGCCTATCTTGTTAATCTCAAGGACGGACAGCGGGCTGCCTTGGTCGATCTGGAGACGGATCGGGTACTCCTGTTTGCGGGTGGGAATCTTTTTGACTGCGCCCGGATGGATGACGAATGATCCGCTCTGAGCTTATCGAGCGGGTCGCACAGCAATATCCCCAGTTGGCCTATCGCGATGCGGTGAAGGTGGTCGACACCGTGTTCGGGGAGATCACCGAAGCTCTGGCCCGTGGTTCGCGTGTGGAGTTGCGGGGCTTTGGTACCTTCGAGGCGGTCTTTCGCGGGAAAAGACTGGCGAGAAACCCACGGACAGGGGAGTCCGTGGAGGTCGAAGCGAAGCGCCTGCCCCGGTTCAAAGCGGGGAAAGGGCTTCGTGACCGGGTCAACATCACTGGGGCTGTGGGCGGTGGACGGTCTGGATAAGGGGCCTCAGCAGGCCGTCCCTGTCGTCAGGTTTTCAGCGCACTCAGTCTCGGCCTCGGGCTCCGTCTTCCGCCGGATCCGCGCGAGGTGCTGATCAAGTGCCGCACCGTGAATATACCCCTCCCGCAGCAGCTCAGCGGCCAGGTCGTCCAGGACATCCCGGTTTTTCTTCAAGATATTCAGTGCGGATGTCTCGAGTTTCGCAAGCCGGTTCCGGATGATCCCACGCATCGCCAGGTCACCGCGCAGCTGTCCGATCACCTCTCCGGGCGCGCCCAGCCAGACGGCACCAGAGGCCCCCAGTCCGTATGACAACTCGAGCGCCGCAGCCTTCTCGGTCGCGCGCGCGAGGTCACTGCTCGGGTGCCCCCCGGCGCCGCCGCTGACCTGACCAAACACCAGCTGTTCTGCAGCGCGTCCGGCGAGCAGGCTCATGATCTCGGCCTCGATCTGCTCACGATGCATGACATTCTGGATCTGCCTTTGTTCGACAGCACCCCCGTCAGGCAGGATCGCGATGGACATGGGCTGGTAGGCCCCAGTTGCAGCAGCGACGAGCGCGTGGCCTGCCTCGTGAACCGCGACGAGCCGCCGATGCGCCTCGGGCCGTTCGGGCCGCTTTTCAGAGACAACAGCGTCGAGGTCGTCCAGGCTCAACGGACGCCGCGCACGCCGCGCCCGTGCGCGGGCTTCGCGCACCAGAGCGCCGACCATGGCCCCACTCATCCCAACTGCCCGGTTGCACAAGATCGAGAGGTCGGCATCGCGTAGATCGGATTTCAGATGCCACCGGAAGACCTCGGGAAGCCAGTCGCGCGTGGGATACTCAAGCCTGATCAGCTTGTCGAACCGCCCCGGACGCAAGATCGCTGCATCCAGCTTCTCGACATGGTTCGTTGCCCCAACGAGGATAACGCCATCTGTCTGCTCGAACCCATCCACGCATTCAAGAAACGCCGCGACCACCCCGTCCGTCCAGCTCGAGTTGTGATCGTGCGGGCGAGCGCGGTCGCCAAGGGCGTCGAGCTCGTCGACGAAGATGATGCAAGGCGCATCCCCCGCTGCAGTGTCAAAGAACTTCCGCATCTCGCGCGTCGTGTCTCCACCGCGGCTCCCGCTGGACATCCATTTCGAGAGCGACCCGGCGTGGACAGAGATCCCGGCTTCCCGCGCGAGGAGCCTCGCGATCTCGGTCTTCCCCGACCCGGTCGGTCCATGCACGAGCATCCCCCGCATCACATCATCCCAAGACAGCTGACCCGCGCGCCACAACCGCATGTCCTCGAGCATCTGCGCGAGCGCCTCGCGCACGGGTCCGGGCAGGGGGAAATCCTGCAGCCGCGGGTGATCCGCCCGCTGCGCAGTGGGCTGCGTCCGGACCGCGAGATGCGCGCAGGCCTCCAGCGCGCTGCCTGCGCGCGTGGCGATCATCAGATCGGTAAGTGTGAGGAATTCGGGCCGCGCGGATGAGAGGTTTTCCCGCAAGGCATCCGGGTCCACTTGCGCGTCTTTCGGGTAGGTCACGCCGAGAAACTCACACAGGATGTCCTGATCGAGCGGGGCGACCCGGATATCCCGGGGGGCCAAGGGGATCAGGGGTTTCGGTAGCGCTGCAGGGGAAGCCCCGATCAGGATCAGGGGCACGCCTGCTTCCAGATACTCCTGGAACTCCTTCGAAAAACCCTCGACCGACCCCGTCTCGCCCCGCGCTCCGGAGGAAGCAGCTCTGACCGCGCCATCCGTCTTGTAGACACGAGGGCGACGACCGGGCGGCCAGTCACCCGTCGCGCGGATCAGCTTCTCAAGCAGCTCTGCGACCGGCGCATCATGTTCCGGATGACCCGTCGACAGGAGGAGGATCGCCCCCGGAGCAGTGATGGTGGACCAGAAATTCTCGAAACTCTCGAAGGTCCGCGCCAGGCGCAGGAGTGCGAGCAGCGGCCCAGGACGTGGGCAGTGGGTTTCCAGCACATCCTCAGGGTTCTCGGCCTGGTCGAGCAGCTCATCGAGGTCTGGCAGGACATCGCCGAAATCGTCGTCACCGTCCAGTTCGAAGCGACCCGCTTTCGGCGTACGCTCGCGGAAGAACCAGCTATGGCGGCGGGGGTCCTTGAAGCTCGCGAGCATCGCGGCGGCCAGATCGATCCAAGGTTTCGGCGGGGTGGTCTGAGGGATCATGGTCTGCATGAGACATCTCCGGATAAGCAGGGTGCAGAATGGGCCACCCGGTGTGCAGTCGCGGTCGGCCGAAAGGGGGTAGGGCGGCGATCAGCTGTCGGGGTGATCTCGGGCGATCTCATCGAGCCGGGCCCGGATGCGATCGGTCAGATCCGGGTGGTAGATCTCGGTCACCACGTTGATCAGGCCCGCATATGCGGCCTGGGGGATGACCTGATCGGGGAAGCGCTCGCGCAGATCGGCGTGGAGCCTCTTTTCGAGGGTGCAGGCGAGGTGACCCGTGGGCAGCGCGACACTGCGCAAGACGTCCACCTGCGCGGAAGGGTCCAACCCGAGCTGATGGCGAAAGCGTTTCTTGGGGTTCGCGCTATACCCCAGCTTGATCATGGACAGCCCCTGATCAGCCCAGGTGAGCCGGACAAGATAGAGGAATGACCGCCGAGCCGTCCAGCTCGCCCCGCACCGCGCACAATCGACCTGGCCCCAGGACATGTTGACCCGTGCGACGCGCTGTCGATGCCCGCATGAGTGCTCGTAAAGCCGGTAATTGTCGTCCCCTTGCGGGTCCCGGTCTATCAGGGTCCAACCCTGCTTCCGGGCGTCTTCCGCATCGCGCAGCTGGAGGCAGTTTTCGCAGCGAAGCGCGACCTCGCCGCGCATGACACGCTCGATGAAACCGAAATTCCGCCGCACGACATGGCCGCATGCGGCGCGGTAGTATCCGTGGTGCCGGCTCTCCGGGTCACGATGCAGGAAGGTGAGACCCGCTGCTTGGGCGTTCTCGACACGCGCGCGGTGCTGACAACCGCCACATGCAGGGTTCGCTGTGCGCAGCGTGTGCAGGTGATGCGCTGTCAGCGCGCCGCAGACCCTGCATTCAAGGACCAGATGCAGGCGGTCGCGGATCCGACTGCGGACGCGGAAGCCCTTCTGGGCGGCGTGGGCATGCCATTCGGGCTTGATCGGGCCCGGATGCGGGGCCCAGTCCTGCGTGGGAATGTGACGGGATCTGTGGGGGATATGGAGTGTTCGATCAAGATGGGGGATCGACAGGAAACACGGGGTCGGCCCGCCGCGTGGCGGGTTGTTCTCAGGCATGTGGGATGCTCCTGTTTATGCACAGGGGGGCGGGGCGCGGTGATCCCGCGCCCTCAGGGATGATGCTGGTTGAGCCGGTCAGGCCGCCGGGGCGAGCCCCTCATCCGGGGGAAGTTCCCCCTGCGGCGCCTCCTGGACCACTGCGTCACCCTCGACGAACTCATCCTCCAGCGAGGCATACGTCTCGAGCTGATCCAGCGCGAGATGGATCATCTGGTTCACGACCGGGGCCATTCGGTCGGTCCCCGGCACCAACAAAGCCTGACGCGCATGGGCCGCGCGATAGCGCATCTCTGCGCAGTCGTCCGGGTCATCCGAGGTCATCACAAGGCCGAAGATCTCCCCGACTTCGCCGAGGGCGGTCCCGGATGCGACCCTGCTGAGATCACGCAGCCGGGCCAGCGTGGTCGCGCGGGCGGCTTCGGCTGCCTTGAACCAAGGATCAATGGCGGGATCCTGACCGGTCATGCCGATCATATCACGGTCTGCCTCGATCAGATCGGGCAAGCTCGAGAGGAGCCGGATGAACAGGAAAATGGAAAGGGGGGAATGCGCGGCGTTGATAGCACCCGCGCGGGTGCGTACATAGGCGTCAGCCATGACGTTGTCTCCAAGCGACACGTTGTGGTCAGGGCGGGGTGGAGATTGCCGTCTCCGCTTCGCCCGAACCGCTCGGGCGCCCGATAACCATACTGATCATAATAAGGGCTTCGAATCGATATGCAAGGGCCGACTTCAAATAAAATAGGAATGTCAAGCAGGTTTCTTCCCGAGGGGAGCCGTGGGGTTCTGTGGGGCGCCTGGAGATGACCGGGGAGGTCCTGAATATACAGGGATAGCCTGAGGGGTTTGAGTGATGACCGGGCGGAGATTGTGAAAGGCCGATAAGATGACAGGGATGCCTTGATCGCGCTGGTCGGTCTTGAGCGTGGATCTCTGCCGTTCCCCGCGATCCGGATCGTCCTGCCTGTTGAAACCCTGGCCCAGCGTGATCGCAGCCCGGATACCCCTTCGCGACAGCGGGTGCAGGACTGGCGCGCACGACATGCCGTGCAGGTCGATCACAGAGGCCGAGGCGTGTTCCGGAGCTGATGTGGTGATCCTGCTCACCTCGGATGTATCCGCGCAGCCCGTTGAGAGCCGGAGACAGCGCGCGGTCATCCACGCCCTGACCCCGGACGATCTGCGCGCGGGTGCGGTGGATCGCATGCTGCTTTGGGCTCAGGACAGTTTCGCGCGGTACGCGGCGACATATCGGGACCTCGCCTCGGAGGCGCGGAGCCCGGAGACCGGCCGGACAGACGGGTGATCGTGGCGACCCGGGGGCCATTACGCATCGCGCGACTTCGTCGCGTGAATATCCGCGAACAGTGCGGGAAGGGCGTCTTCGTCCGGGTCATCCGTGAACAGATCATCGATATTCAGACGCGCCGGGGCGGCCTCTGCTTCGGGTGCAGGAATATCTGGTCGAGGGGATGGCAGCGCCTCAGCTTCAGGGCTGTCCGGGGGCGTATTGTCAACCGAAGCTTCAAACTGCAGGACCTCCCCTGTCTTGAACCGCGCGGTGATCTCTTCCGCGAAACGGGTGATGCGGGGTCTCAGGGCGTCCGGGAGCACAAGGGTGACCCGGATCAACCCCCGGGCTTTCTTTCGCGCGCGCGCCCGCGCTGCCTGCGCTCGCCTGCGCGCGAGGTATCCTTGTGCGGCGTCCGGGGCGTCCTGAGGGGCTTCAGGGGTATCCGGAGTGAATGGTGGTTCCTGTTCCTCTCGAGCATGGCCGATCGTGGTGATGCTCACGTCGAACGCCTGGCCTGTCTGTGCAGCTTTCACCATCGCCCGACACAGCGTCCGGAACTCGTCGGCATAGATCTCGGGGACCGAGAACTCGCGCGGCGACAACCCATCCGCGATCATCCGGGCGCGGCGGCGATGATAGGCGTCCTTTCTCCGCGCGCGGTCGCGCAGAGCCTGGCTCGCCAGCTCTTCCAGTTTCCAGGGTGTCAGGTCCATATCAGGTCCGTCCAGAAGCTTGACCCCGGCGGTGCCTTGCCGGTCGTCCAGAATTACCCGCATCCTGTGAAAGTCCCAAATCATGGGTGACCAGACGGCCTCGCGGGGATCGACATCCTCTACCGGATCGCCCGTTTTCCATGGGGCATCCTGGAACCTCAGGCCCACCACATCGGTCATGGTGGGCCCACCGGGCGGGTGATGGTGGGTCTGATGACAAGGTTCCCCACGCGGTACATCGCTTCATAACACAGGCGCTTGTTCAGAGCGGCGGCCGGGTTCTCAGGGAAATCCCGTAGGCTGCGAGATTCTTCGCGCGGTTTTTTCACGCGGATAGCGGACACTTGTCGCAGCAGCTGAACAGGACGATCCGATGCCCCGCCCCGACAAGACCACGCGTAAAAGATGGAACGTGCTCAACACAACGCCCCGGGAGCGTGCGCTCATCTGTGGGTTCGCAGCCGAAGCCGGGGTGGGGGTCAGCGCGTATCTGATCGAACGCGGGCTGCAGCGCCCGGTCGCGGCGCGTCAGGACTGGACCCGGATCGCGCATCAACAGGCCCGGTTGATCGCACTTCTGGAGCAGATCGCCGATATGTCCGTGCCCGATGCAGGCGTGCGCGATGCCGGGCAGATCCTGCTCGCGCTCCGGCGCATCGAGGCCGAAATCGAAGGCTGGATCCCCACGGGACAGGATGAGGGCCCCGGGGGTGAGGCATGATCCTCGGCTTCGCGAAGCACCGCGCGCAAAACGCGACCCGCGCGCGCCGCGCGGACTATTACCGGGCGCTCACGACTTACATGGATGGTCCGACTGTCCGGAAGGTGATCGATGGCCAGCCCCGGGAAGTCGCGCGCGATCCGGTTCCGGAAATCCTTGCAGGCTCCGCTCCTGTGCTGCGCCGTCAGATCGCGGCCCTGCCGTTTCAGAGGAAATACAGCTTCGGGATGCTGTCTTTCGCGCCGGAAGATGTGGATGTTGCTGCGTTCAACGCAGGCGATCCCGGAGCCCGGTTCAAACTGGATAAGGCCCTGGCGCTCTTGCGCGAGACGCTCTGGCCCGGTGTGCCGGTCGCCGCGCGGCCGACGCTCTATGTCACGACGCATACGCATGCTGACCGGCTGGAATTAAATTTCGCACTGCCCCGGACGGTCCGCAACGCTGCAGGCCAGATCCGCAGCTATAACCCTGCGCCGCCCGGGCGGAAGGGCTATCCCCCGAAGCTGTGGATTGTGGCGCGCGATCTGCTGAACTGGCAGTTCGGTTGGGCAGACCCGGAAGACCCGTACCGCGTGCAGCGGAGCAAGCGCCCGGACTGGGTCCTGAAGCTGGAGGCCGAGGCCGCACGCGCAGGGCTTGTCCCGGAGGTGGACCCGCGCGCGGATCTGGCCGCGCGTGTGTTTGACGCGATCGCTTTCGGTGAACTGGGGACGGCCCAGCATGTTCGGAATTTCCTGCGAGCAGAGCTGGCACCGCAGGGCTGGGTGATCCTGTCCGAGGGCCCCGACTTCATCACGGTCGGCGCGCGCGATGCGGCGCCCGGTGACCGCCTGCGGCTGAAAGGCCCCATCTTCGCCCCGGATTTCGACGCGTCGGAGCAGATGGACCCGGCGCGCCTTGCGGAACGTCATGCGAAGCGGATGGCGCATCTGGCGCAGGCCCCGGCACGGTTTGAAGAGGCTTGGACCACGCGCGCGGTCTACAACATCACGCGATACGGCGGCGGTCATTGGCCGGAGCCGGACTGGTCGCTGGCCCAGTGGCGGGACGCAGACCCCGCCCGGCTCACACTTCCAAGGAAACACCATGTCCAGGCGCTTCTGGACCAAGCCCACACAGGAGAACCCTATGAAGCCCAGCCCTATGGACCGCCGATTTTGCGACTTGATGGACCGGATCGAGACGGAGCAGTCAGAGAGCTTGAACGCCCTCGGGGAGCGGATGACCCGGATCGAGGCGAGTCTCGAACAGCTTCTGCAGGCCCAGAGGCCGCCGCAGGACGCCCCGATCTCACCCGCGCAGATCGCGGACCTACAGACGCAGATCTCGAGCCTCTCCGGGAAGCTTCTCCGCTTAGACCAGGTCAATCGGGCACTTCACAAGACAGTCGTCGAGCTTCACGATCTTCTGGCCGTGCCCCCGGAGCCGATGGAGGACGACTGATCGACCTTGTTCTGGCCGGGCGCGACGCGCTACGCTTGGTCGGGCAGGACGGGCAGAGGGGGCGGCTGGAACGCATCC
>LFIK01000654.1_pt1 | contig 26298 bp, 22 predicted proteins | sample 643401 | NCBI WGS metagenome assembly LFIK01 (sample SAMN03777447, study PRJNA286221) | soda lake metagenome | biome: soda lake; feature: Kulunda steppe; material: water; isolation source: sample T5-Br brine of Lake Tanatar-5 | place: Russia: Kulunda steppe | collected 2010-07
CCAGAACGACCCAGGCCGCCAATTGGTGGAACCGCATGGTCACATCAATGCCGACCTTGCCGGAGACCCGTTCGAACCGTCCCGAAAGCACGAATTGGACCAACATCAGCGAAAAGCCGATCATGACCAAGCCGGCGGAAAGCGCGCGCTGGAACGGCTGGGCGCCGGAATCGCTGAACCACGCGATCAAAACCGGCAAAAGCCCAACAAAAATATAGCCGCCTATAAGGGCGGCAGGGGAAAGCCCGGGCAGGCTTTGCGGCGCACGCGTCGATGGCATGATACCTCCAATTCAGATGTCAAAGCGCTGCGATATTAACGCTGATTGCTTCCTGGCGCATTGAGGCGGATCAAGGATTGATCGATTTTTCGCTGCCTTGATCGTTCGGGCCATCTTGCTGGGTCGACGTGCCCGTCTCCGAACGTCCCGTCTCCGAAAGTCCCGGCTTAGACCCATTTTTTTGCTCCAGACCAAACGACAACCCGGCCTGTGTCGCGTTTTTGGCGATTCCCACATAGCTGCCCTTTTCGCTTGGAGCCGGTGCCTTACGTTGCCGCAAGCGATAGAGAGTGAACACCGTGAACGCGGCGTAAATGGCCGCGGTGAACGCAAACAGACCGCCATTGCCCATTTCGCGCATGACAAGCGCCCCAATGGCCGGTCCCACGGCCGCGCCGATTCCGTAAACCACCAATAGGCCCCCGGATGTCGCAACGAATTCCTCTCGCGATATGAAATCGTTGGCATGGGAAACGGCCAGTGGATAAAGCGGATAGATGAACAGGCCGTAGAAACCGATCGCCACAATATAGGTCGTGGGTGAGAGGTCCGGCATCAGGCGCGCCGCCGCGACCAAGGCAATGCCCAGCAGCGTGGCAGAGATCGTGCACCCCAGGATCACCTTGCGCCGGTCGAGGCGATCGGACAGCCGGCCGAACGGAAACTGACCAAGAGCGCCGCCCAACATGGCCGCCGCCATGAAAAGGGCGATTTCAGGCGTCGTCAGACCAATCCGCTGGCCGAATATCGCGCCCATCGCCGCAAAGGCGCCATTGGCCAGGCCGACCGCCAGGCATCCGGCAAACCCAACCGGCGAGATTTGATAGAGGCGGCGCAGATCGAGCTTGATCCTGGAAACCGGCACCGCCGGCGCGGCCACCTGCGACAATGCGGTCGGGATCAACGAACAAACGATCGCAATGGCCGTGATCGCGAACAGGGTAAACATCATCGGATCGGCCGTGCCCAACAGCAGGGTTCCGATCGTGATCGCCCCCAAATTGACGACCATATATATCGAGAATATGACGCCGCGGCTGGTGTTGCTTGCCTTCTCGTTGAGCCAGCTTTCGATGATCATGGTCGAGCCGGCAATCGACAACCCGGTCGCCACGCGCAAAGCGACCCAGGCTATGTCGTTGAGCAACAGGGGATAAAGCAACGCGGTGGCAGCCCCGACCGCCGAAAGAACCGCCAAGGTCCGGACATGGCCGACCCTTCGCATCATCCACGGCGTCACAAAGCAGCCCAGAACAAAGCCGACCGAATGGGTTGCCCCCATGAATCCGATCGATAGAACTGAAAACCCTTCCAACCCGGCCCGAACCGGCAGAAGAACGGCGTGCAGGCCGGTTCCAAGGAGCAGGATTGCCGCGCCGATGAGCAGGGCGGATACGGGTATGAGGGTCTGTCGCATTATCGGCGGCACTTTTCGATCGCGGGACGGATCAGGCAGGAAGGATTCGGGCCGTGCTTCGATTGCCAACGACCCGGCGGTCCTTTCTAGAATCTCTAGAATCCGCGAAAATGCCCGCAGCCGTCAATGCACGACGCGCCCAGACGTTACTTTTCCTGGGGCCGCTCTATGGCGGGCGCTACATTTCCCGGTCTGATTGCTGCACCGGAGTCGGCCGAACAATCGATTCAGGCACCAGAACCTCTTCGGGACCGCTATTTCCGGCCGCCGCGCCCGCCCCACCTTCCGGCGGCGTTGAACCTGCGGTCGTGGCCGTCGATCCCGCCACTTCGTCGATGACATCGCGCTCAGGGGGTAATTCGACCGACGGGCCCGTCAGCGCAGGATTCGACAACCCTCCGGCTTTCATGAGTTCATGGACGGAAATACCAAGATCGCGGATAACCTCAGGTTGAGCGTCACCGGCCAGAGCCAGCGCCAGCGGCCCATCATACCAATAGGCAGTCGATACTTCGTTATGCTGGGTTGCCCGGAACCGTGGCTGCGTCTCCTGCCAGCGTGTGGTCATGAACAACGCCAAACGCTCGCCGGAGGCGTCGGCATAGTTTACCTCGACGATTTCGCCATAGCCGGTATCGGCCACACGCTGGCCCACCATCTCATATCCAAGCGCCGTCAAATCCGGTGCGCGCACTTCGAATGTCATCCGGTCATTGAGGGTCGACACGGCTTCCATCGAACCGTCCATACCGGCGATCGACGCCGGAAGAGAGTCCAATTCCCCCGATGTGTTCCCAGAGGCGGCAAGGGGCATCTCATCGACGGCGGTCTGCGTATAAGCTGTCGTGACCTGCGAGAGCAGCCGTTGATCCAAGGCAAGTCCGGACGGGGCCTGGGTTTGACCCCCGGCCCACCATCCCAATAGGCCGGCGCCCAATACCGAGGCGGCCATGGCCACACCCCGCATGGCACGGCCTCTCTGACGACCCGACGGGCCGCGCAGGACGGCTTCGAGACGATCGGGAATCGGCTCGTTCAAGACAGGGTTGTACAGGGTCCGGATCGCCTCGGTCACGGCAATATCGGTCCGCAAGGCGTCCGCCTCTGCCGGCCGTTGTGCGAGCCAAGCCTCAATCTGTTGGCGCCGGTGAGAATCGAGCCGTCCTTCGACATAGGCCATGAGATCCAAATCCCCGATCTCGGTCGGCTCGGGGCTCTTGTGGCCGTCTGTCTTATCCTCAGTGTGACGATCGCTCATTTTACTCTCCTCAACCAACCGACCGTAGCGGACCCCCCATCCCTATCTCCTCGGGCAGCCCCATCGTTTTCGGGGGACGCCTCTTCAGGGGGAGCATCAGACCGTCGCCCGGCATGGTGCGACCCGGCTCCGCGTGACACCAGGGCACGCAGCGCTTCCCGTCCGCGGGAGACCCGTGACCGTAATGTGCCGATCGGAATACCTAATGTATCCGCCGCCTCGTCATACGGCATGCTTTCCAAACTCACCAACAACACGGCATCGCGCTGTTCGGGCGGCAGTTCGTCCAGAGCCTGTGCGACCCGCCAGCATTCGATCCGCTTGTCCGGGGCGGCATTGACCGCCAATGTCTCCGGCGCCAGGGAATCCGGCGCATCGTCGATATTGACCTGAGCCTGTTGGCGCTTTCGTGCCCGCCCGCCGTTGAGAAACAAATTGTAGAGCATCCGGAACAGCCAGCTGCGCAGACTGCCTTTCTGCGACCAAAGCTGGCGCTTGTTGATCGCCCGCTCCAGGCAATCCTGGACCAAATCGTCCGCTTCGTCCGCGTTGTTGGTCAGTGACCGGGCATAGCGGCGAAGATGAGGAATTTCCTGCGCAATCAACCATTTCGTATCGTCCACCCGACTTGTCCTCCGAATGCAGCGGGCTCGCCATTATCGACAATGACAATGCCATCCACCAATTGGTTCCCCCGCGCTTCCCACTGGGGTCATTCTCTTTTGGGCCACTCCTTTTTTCGAGCTTAGTGGCATCGATTGGAAAAAACTTTAGGAACCAATGCCGACCCCGGCTTGTCGGTTGGGGGAGCCGTGTGAAAGCGCGGTCCTTCTATATGATACACCAACGGAGTTTCCGATGTTCAGGAACACAACCCGCACCGCCGTTATCGCCCTCGCGACCGCCGGCTTCCTAGCGACCCCGGCCCTGGCCCAAGAACAGCAGCCCCAGCAGCCGCCGCAGATCGAAGTCAGCGACAGTCAGCTTGACGCCTTCGTCGATGCCACGGTTGAGATCGTCGATATCCGCGAAAGCTATCAGGCCCAGGCGGCCTCTGTGGAATCGCCGGAAGAAATGGGTGAACTCGAAACCCAGGCGAATGCCGAGATGATCGAAGCGGTTGAAGCTGCCGGCCTGCAGGTCGAGGAATACAACCAGATCGCCCAGGCGGCCCAGCAGGACCCCGAACTCGATCAGCAGATCGTTGAGATGATGATGGACCGCGAAGTACAATAACCGACTTCCCTTAGCCCCGAGGGTCGGTTAATTGGCCGGCGCTGCAGAAACTGCGGCGCCGGCCTTTTTTGTCGAACCGGTTGATTGTGTCTGTCGAACCGATTCAAAGGCAGACGGATTACCCCAAACCGTGCGCCCGGTCCGTTCCCTTAAGCTAGAGCACCATCATGCCGCGCAGTCGCCTGTTGGCCACGGCAAGCATGCTCAGATCGAGATGATCCATTGCTCTCAGTTCGGTAAAAAGCTGATCGACCCGGTCGATCGCGTCGGGCCGGCCCGCGATCCAGCGCTCCAGGGCTAGGTGAGCATCCCCGATGGCCGAGCCGTCGCCATCGTCGTGGCGAAGCGCCCCGATGACCCGGATCGCCAAATCGGCCTGCAGGGCATAAAGGTCATCGACGATCGCCGCGACGGCTTGTTTGTGCCAATGATCGGTCGAGCGGCTGTTCGTGGCGGCATCCCGCAGCCATGCGAGCCCCAACCGGTCGCCAAGCGCAAAATACAGCGGCGCCGCATCGGACAAAGACAACGCGCTGTCGTCCGTGATCCGGATCAAGTCGGTCGCAGCCGCCATCAAATTCAATGACGACACACGTAGCGCTAGATCCTTAGGGACCCCGGCCTCGACCAGAGTCCGCGCCCGGTCTTCGATCACTTGGCGCGCGGTCGGGTACAAAACCGCGTCCATCGCCTGCGTCAGCGTTTCGATCCCTTGGCGATAGCGATCGGCATATCCAGCGATATCGAGGTGATCACCGCAGTTCCGCAGGAACCAAGCCGTCATTCTGTCGATCAAGCGGCTCGTCATCGACATCATGCGGATTTGGATACCCGCCGGGACTTTGGTGTCGAGCGCCTCGATCGAGGCCCAGATCTCCGGCAGAGCAAAGCTGCGCTCGGTCATCAGATAGGCCCGCGCCACATCCGATGGCCCCATACCGGTTTTCTCGACCATATCCATCACGAATGTCGGGGTCGTCCGGTTGATGATCACGTTGGTGACGATTGTCGCGATGATCTCACGGTTCAGTTTGTGGCGATCGATCGCATCGGAATACCTACCCAGCGCATCGGGGAAATAGGCCCGCAGGTCGGCCACGAGGGCCGGATCGTCCGGCAGGCTGCTGGCAAGAATATCGTCATAGAGCGTGATTTTCGAATATGACAGCAGGATCGAAACTTCGGGACGTGTCAGCCCGGCCCGATGCGCGGCCAGATCAGCCAAGGTTTCATCGTCGGGCAGGGCTTCGATCGCCCGATCCAGCCGACCGGCTTTTTCCAGCCCTTTCATGAAGCGGATTTGCTGGTCCAGCATCTCCGGCGCCTCGGCCATCACGCAGCTTAGCGCCTGGGTCTGCAAATAATTGTCCCGCAGGACCAGCCGCGAAACGTCGTCGGTCATGGAGTCCAGCAGGGCATTGCGCTGCTTTAGGGTCATATCGCCCGCGGAGACGACATCGTTCAGCAGCACCTTGATATTGACCTCGTGGTCCGAGCAATCGACGCCGGCGGAGTTATCGATGAAATCAGTATGAATACGCCCCCCGGCCCGCGCGTACTCAATCCGGCCGCGCTGGGTCACACCCAGATTGGCGCCTTCGCCGATGACGCGGGCGCGCACGTCGCGTCCATTGATGCGCAGCGGATCGTTGGCCTTGTCGCCGACATCGGCGCTGGTTTCCGATGATGCTTTGATGTAGGTGCCGATACCGCCGAACCACAAGAGATCGACCTCGGCCTTTAGCAAGGCCGAAATCAGGGCGTTCGGCGGGACCGAGGACTCCGTCAGACCGGTCAGGGCCTTGATCTCCGGTGTCAGCGATATCGACTTCGCCCTTCGGTCGAAGATGCCGCCGCCCTTTGAAATCAAACTGGAGTCGTATTGATCCCACGATCCGCGAGCCAGTTCGAACAAGCGTTGGCGCTCTTTGAACGAGACCGCCGGGTCCGGATCAGGGTCAACGAATATATGCAAATGGTTGAACGCGGCGACCAGGCGGATTCCCTTGGACAATAGCATGCCGTTGCCGAACACATCGCCCGACATATCGCCCACACCGACGACTTTGAACGTCTCCGATTGGGTATCGACGCCGAGTTCCCTGAAATGGCGCTTGACCGATTCCCAGGCCCCCTTGGCCGTGATGCCCATCTTCTTGTGATCATAGCCAGCCGATCCGCCCGAGGCGAATGCATCATCCAGCCAGAACGAATATGACTGGCTGACCGCGTTGGCGATATCCGAAAACGTCGCGGTGCCCTTGTCGGCAGCAACCACCAGATAGGGATCGTCTTCGTCGTGCCTGACGACGCGGTCGGGATGCACAATGTCGTCACCGGCGATGTTGTCAGTGATATCCAGCATGCCGCGCATCAGCGTCTTGTAGCATTCGATGCCCTCGGCCTGCATCGCTTCGCGCCCGCCTTCGCGCGGCGGCCGTTTGACGACGAACCCGCCTTTCGACCCGACCGGCACGATGACGGCGTTCTTGACCACCTGCGCCTTCATCAGGCCCAGAATCTCGGTGCGGAAATCTTCGCGCCGATCGGACCAGCGGATGCCGCCGCGGGCGACCTTTCCGCCGCGCAGATGAACCCCTTCGACCCGGGGCGAGTAGACGAAAATCTCACGCCAGGGGCGCGGTTTCGGCAAATCATCCAGCATCCCGCTGTCGAGTTTCAGCGACAGATACGGTTTTGGCGTCCCGGCTTCGCTCACCTGATAATGGTTCGTCCGCAATGTTGCCCGAACACAATTGATGAACCGCCGGAGGATCAAATCCTCGTCAAGATTGGCGACATCGTTCAGCAACCCATCCAATTCGGCGGAAACCTTCTCTTGGGCGGCGGTCCGTTTGTCTCCGCCGGCTTCGTCACCGCCGGCAGCCATGGGATCGAACCGCATCCGGAAAAGCCCGACGATCTTGCCGGCAATATCGGGATGGGCGGCCAGCGTGTCTTCCAGGCTGTCTTGGCTGAACGTGATCCGTGCTTGCCTAAGGAAGCGACCATAGGCGCGCAGCACGACGACCTCGCGCCAATCCATACCGGCCAGCAGCACAAGCCGATTAAAGCCGTCATCTTCCATGTCGCCTTCCCACACACGGGCAAAGGCGGTCTGAAAGGCCTCCTTGATTTCCTTGACGTTGATCGCCGAACCATTCTGGGTCTCGGCAGCAAAATCGTGGATCCAAATCAACTCGCGCGATCGGCTGTTTTCCCTGTGCCGTACGCGTACGTCATAGGGATTCTCCGCAATGACCTTCAGCCCCATATGTTCCAGCATGGGCAGGACATCGCTCAGGGGCACGGGGTGGCCGGCGTGAAAGAGCTTGAACCGAACCTGGTGCTCGTCGGCTTCGATCTCACGGTACAGGTTGAGTCCAATTCGCCCGGTCTTGATGACGGCTTCGATTCGATCGATATCGTTGATCGCCGCCTGCGGAATAACGGCCTCGCGATAACTGGTTGGAAACGCCTCGCCATACTGACGGAGCAGGGCAATCCCCCGTTCCTCGCCGCGCGCCTCGATCAAGGCGTCGCTCAGGTGGTCGGCCCAGAACCGCGTTGCTTGGACGAGCCGGTCTTCGACTTCTTTGATGTCGACGGCCGGAATTCGGCCGGGCTGAGTTCGGATGACGAAGTGGACCCGCGCATGGGCCGCTTCGCCGAATTGCGGCACGAATGTCTGTACCTTTCCGTCGAAGGCCGATTCCAATATCGCCTCGAATCGAAGCCGGAGGTCCGTGTTGTACCGATCGCGCGGCGCGAAAACCAAGCACGACACAAATCGTTCGTACGGATCGCGGCGCACGAACAGTGCCGTACGTTGACGCTCCTGCAAGTGCAGGATACCCAGCGCCATATCAAGGAGGTCGTCATCACCGATCTGGAACAACTCGTCGCGCGGAAAAGTATCCAGGATATGGGTCAGCGCCTTGCCGTCATGACTGTGGGGATCGAAGCCGGCCGTTGCGAGACAGCGCTCGACCTTCCGGCGCAGGAACGGAATGTCGCTGGCGGACCGGCTATAGGCCACCGACGTAAAGAGACCGACAAAGATATGTTCGCCCGCGACGTTTCCGTTCTTGTCAAAGGCCTTGACGATGATCGTATCCATCGCCGTCGCCCGGTGGACGAACGACATTCTGTTGGCCTTGGTGACCATCAGCAAATGCGGCTGGCGCATGAATGACTGAACATCCGGCGGCAGCGCCGAGAATTTCCGCATCCCCTCGAAGATCGAAATCTCAGGATCTCGAAGCACCCCGAGCCCGGATTTTTCAACGGCGCTGAGTTCGGTCCGGCCCCGCTTGTCGGCGTTGAACGCATATTGCCGATAACCGAGAAACGTAAAATGATGATTGTCGAGCCATTTCAGGAAATCGGCGATTTCGCCCCGATCCTGAGTCCCGCCTGGCACCGTGGCCGAGCCCAGATCGGCGATGACCTCTTGGATCGTGGAGCGCATGGTCTGCCAGTCGTCGACGGCTGCCCTGACCTCTCCCAGGGTCCGGGCAACCTCGGTCTCGATCCGCTCCAGGAATTCCGGCGACGTCTGTTCGTCGACCTCCACATGCATGAAGCTTTCCAGATGAAGGGCCTGACCGTCGCTGCTCTCTTTCTGCACCGGGGCCGTTGTGCCGCCCTTGGGCGATCGCGTGACATCCCGAACACCGGTTAACCGGCCCTTGGCGTCGCGCTGGACGGCCAGAATGGGGTGGATGACGATATGAACGGTCAGCCCCAAAGCGTTGAGCGCCGAGGTCACGCTGTCGACCAGGAACGGCATATCGTCGTTGATGACCTCGACGACGGTATGGCTGGTATGCCAGCCCGACGCATCATAGGTCGGGTTGAAGACCCGAATACTCGGCTGCGATCCGCGCTTAACGCCGAACTGCATTAGGCCCAACGCCGCCCCATACAGATCTTCGGGCCGTTCACCAAGAATATCGTCGGGCGGAACGTGACGATAATAGGCCCTTATGAATGCCTCCGCCAGTTCGGCCTTTTCCGAACCGAGCCGTGTGCCGGCGATCGCCACGATCTTGTCGATCAATTCCGCCTTCTTCTTATCACCCGTCGTCGGCATCGGATTTTCACTCCCATTGGAATTTGACGTGCTTTATTTGCGGCGCGGCACCGATCGCGAGCATCGGCCACGGACGATCGCTTGCGACTCACCGTTAGGCTAACCAATCCGATGACGGAACCCAACCTTCGCGAAAGCCTTTTGGCCGGGCAATGGTGACAGAGGAGCGCTGGCAGAGCGCGGGGGCGCGCTGGAGATGGTGAAGGCTGAAATCGACGTCGACAAAAAAGGGGCGGCTTTCGCCACCCCCCTCAGACTGAATATCGATAAGTCAACGCAATCGATAATAGTATTATTGTATGATGTAACTGCCCAATTCGCAAAGGTTGGCAGTGTCCTCAAGGATATCTCCGTCGTCGAATTCCATTCTCAGATCATAGTGGCATTGAGAACGGCCGTCAGCAATCGTGATCTGAGCGGTTTCGCCGGAATAAAGAATATCGTTTCCAAGGATGTCTTCTTCCCAACTCGAAACGTCAGTGGGCGACGCGTAAAAATACATTAAATCTGCACTACTTGTGTTAGAAAGCGTAAAAACGAGATCCTGGGCAAAAGCGGGCGTAGCCGCAAAACTTAAGGCCAACGCAACGAATGCTGAACGAAGCATGGTCTTCATTTTATTTTATTCCCTATGGGTTAAGTCATCCGAATTTCAGATAGCATGCAATCGCATGGCTTAATAGCGCTATTTTATGGTTAATTTTTTTTATCCCGACCGGCGGACGCCCTGGACCCCGCGCCGCTGACAGGATGTAAACCGATTCGAGAATAGAAATTCCCGAGCATCGGATTGGATCGCATTTCGGATTCCACGGATATCGTTCCGCACTGTCGCAGACTATTATCTTAAAAATAACAAACGAATAGAAATTCAAATCCAAATGGATTTGGAAATTGGGTTTCTCGACCATTTAAAAAGGAGGACGACCAAATGAAATCCGGATTTGGCCCAATTGGGCGTAGCGTCTTATTTGCTGCTGCACTACCTTTATTCGCGCTGCCGGCTCTGGCAGACGACATGCCCAGTTCCGATCTGATGGCCGCCGATATGAGCGGCGTTCCGGACGGCTACGATGCCGATGCTTGGATGGCTGCCAGCGGCACCGCCTCGGTTACCGACCGTGAAAACGGGACAGACGTGATCGAATTGACGGCCGAAGGCTTGGTGCCTGATGGCATTTATACGGTTTGGTGGGTCAGCGAAGCAACGTTCGGCATGGATATGGGACCGGGAGGCGGTCTGCCCGCCAATACCTTTACCGCCGATCATGAAGGCAACGCCCATGCGCGGCTGACGGTCGACAGCGACAATGATTATCAGATGTTCGTGGTCGCTTATCACGCCGACCATCGCACCCATGGCGAGATGCCGGGCGAGATGGGCGACGTGACTTTCGAGCACCTAATGGGTCCATGGCCGGGTCCGGCAGGCGACATGCCGATGTAGCAGCGCGCCCCAAAAGGAACGCGCGTGCCGGGGATGCGATCGTCATCCCCGGCATTTTTTTGCGGAAATTCTTTTCAACGCAGACGGTGATCCCGCGCCACGGGCACCGGTGGCAGCGCGGGCAGCGAAAACGGGCCGACCCAATCCTAGGCGAAGATCACGATGCCGGTCCCGTCGGTCACCTTGGCCCAGATCTCGTCCATCTCCTGATTGGTGACGGCAATACAACCATTGGTCCAGTCACGGACGGGATGGCTGACATCACTGGCGCCGCGGCCATTGGGCAGGCCATGGATCATGATATAGCCGCCCGGATCGACCCCACGCGAAGCTGCCAACGACCGGTCGGTATCGTTGGGATAAGATACGTGCAGCGAAAGATGGAACTGGCTGTTGGGATTGCGCCAATCCAGAACATAGGCCCCTTCCGGTGTCCGGTTGTCACCCTGGCGGGTCTTGTGCCCTGTCGGATTGTGGCCCAGCGCGACCCTATAGCGTTTCAACCGCTCGCCATTGCGCATCAGATGCAACTCACGCCGTGATTTGTAGACGACAACGAGATCGGCCTTATCCAGATGGGCCCCGTTGCGCATCGCCGTCGTCGCCAAATCGGCCATGGCCGGACGAAGCGCCGAACCGATGGTCATCGCCCCGACCGCAGCCATGCTGGCGGCCAAACCCGCCCTCGACAGAAAACGACGCCGGGCCGGATCCTGGATTTGATCCGCCATCGCATCCCCCGAGGGATCTTTTCGTAGCTTCATGGTCTCATAGCCCCATTCATCTTCCACCAACCAATTTTTCTCGCGAATCGAACGACTTCGTCAACCTTCTTTCACCATCACAATAGGTCTGCGGTTTCCAATCCATATTCGCGCAAGGGCGTATGGATCGCCCGCTCACTACCCAAATGGCTGGCGAACAAGGTGAATTGGGTCATCGACAGCGGCGGTGACCGGAACAGACCGTTATTCTCCAACCAGCGCCCCACGCGCCGCGCCGGGGTCGATGGCGGCAACCGCGCCAGGGTGACATGGGGCCTGAACTTGCCCCCCTCGGGCGGAATGCCAGCGTGGCGAACAGCTGCATCCACCTTTTCTTTCAACAGGGTAAGTGCCTCGGACCGCTCGACCCCAACCCACAAGACGGTCGGCTTTCTGTCATTGCCGAAATGCCCGACACCGGTCAATCGCAGATCGAACCCCGGCGCGTCGACGCGGTCCAGGGCCGAGGCGACGTCATGTCCGGTGTGTTCCTCGACCTCGCCGACAAAACGCAAGGTCACATGCAGATTGTCCCGATCGATCCACTTGGCGTTCGGAACGCCCGCCTGGATCATGGCAAGGCCGTCACGGACCAGTGCGGGAAGCGGAAGGGCGACAAAAAGCCTCAGCATGACGCAACTCCCTTTTCGATTCCCGAGGCGCGCCGGAACACGCCCCGGTTGACATCTCTATCGAATCACGAGGCGCGCATCCCAGGCAAGAGTTTTGGGTGCCCAGGGGATGGACGAGGATGGATGGGTCGAGGCCCCAACGCTTAGATCAGGGGCAGGGATTGGAAATTTCGGTATGGACCGCCTCGATTTCCGACAGGACAGCCTCGCTCAACGTCACATCCAGGCTGTCGATGGCTATCCGCAATTGTTCCAGCTTGCTGGCACCGACGATGTTTGCGGTCAGAAAGGGCCGTGTGTTCACGAAAGCATGCGCCATCTGAACCGGGTCGAGGCCGTGCCGTTCGGCAACTTCGACATAGCGGCGGGTCGCCTCGTGACCGCCCGGCTTGTCATAGCGGGATTTCTGTTTGAAGACGTCCGCACGGCTGCCGGGCGGCACCTTGCCGCCGAGATACTTGCCTGACAGAAAACCCGCCGCGATCGGCGCATAGGCCAAAAGACCGACATGCTCGCGCATGGCGATTTCCGCCAAACCGACCTCGAAGCTCCGGTTCAGCAGGCTATAGGGGTTCTGGATCGAGGCAACCCGCGGCAAACCTGCCGTTTCCGCAAGATGGACCATCTTCATGACGCCCCAGGGCGTGTCGTTCGAGACGCCGACATGTCGAATCTTACCGGCGGTTACCATGTCTTTCAGGGCGCCCAGCGTTTCCTCAAGCGGCAACACGTCTTCCTCGGGATCGTGGGTCCAGCCCAGCGATCCGAAATTGTTGGCGTTCCGATCCGGCCAATGGGTCTGGTACAGATCAATGTAATCAGTCTGCAGCCGCTTCAAACTGGCATCGACGGCCTGCTCAATGTTTTTCCGGTCGAGCCTCGGCTTGCCGTCACGGACATAGTCGAATCGGCCCGCGCTCGGCCCGATCAGCTTGGTCGCCAGCACGACTCGCTCGCGGTTGCCGGTCTTCTTGAACCAGGTTCCGATGATTTCCTCGGTCCGGCCATGGGTCTCGCGGCTGGTGGGCACGGCATACATTTCGGCCGTGTCGAAAAAGTTTACGCCCCTGTCCAAGGCATAATCCATCTGAGCATGGCCTTCGGCTTCGGTATTTTGAAACCCCCATGTCATGGTGCCGAGACAAATTTTGCTGACATCAAGACCGGTGCGGCCGAGCTTGCCGTATTCCATAGAATGCGATTCCTTAAAATTCAGGCGAAAGAGGATGAAGGCATTATCCCTGATCGGGCCCCAGATCGGCCCATAAGGTAAGCACAGCGCTTCGGCTGTAAAGTGTTTCGCCGACAATCGGGGCATCGCATTGAAATCCGATCAGCGGTACCGGCCCCAAACGATCGGCCACGCGCACGAATTCGACCCCCGGATCCCCGAACAGCGTGGCCAGCCGATCCGCCGCGGTCACCAAATGCCCGCCGCGAATCCGATCGCGGCCCACCCCCCGGATCAACCGGTCAACCATGCGGTCGAGGGCGGTGAGTGCTTGTATCTGATCCCGGCGCACGAATACGAGGGCGTCGCCGGGAACGGCCACGATGCTCAATCGCAGGCCATCGCCCAATCCTGCCGGGTCCAGGATTGCGGCAACCTCGTAATTGCCCGGCTCAATGACCGGATCCGGCCGGTCGCGGGCACCAGTTGCACCACCGGTTCTTGCCTCGCCCGAATCTGCCCGGATCAGCCCGGCAAAGACGAAGCCTTCGGTGCGCGCCGGATCACGGGCCAGAAGGTCGCCGATATCCTGGTTAAACGCGCTGCGGGCCGGCACACCGTCGAGGGTCATAACGGCATCACCCGACATTTTGCCGATCCGGCGCACCGGTCCGATCGGCCCGCATCCCTGCGCGATGCCAACGACACCGCACGCCGCCTCGGTGAAGAGGACGCCTGTTGCCCCGCCTTCGGTCACGGCCCCGCAAATCTGGGCACGGCCGCTCAACGCCGCCCCGACCGCTGCCGACTTGAACGAAGATCCCACTGATGCCGATCCCAAATGCCGGGCCGCCCCGGTCACCACCTGGATTGCCGCGGGGTTCCGGGCATCGGCATGAAAAAGAGCGCCGGCAAGATCGGTTTGCCGTCTCCAGCTCTCGGCCGCCGGGTCCATGCCGGGAACGGACGACCCGAACTCGGTCGGCAATCGGATCGGATGGCAGCTATCGGCCGGAAACGCCAGAATCATGACCGCCAAGCCCGGCGGGCCGCCCTCTGATTCCGCCAGGATCTCGACACCGCTCGGCCCCGCCGCCATCACCACCTCGCTGGCGCACCCTATCCAGTCCGCAAGGCCGGTCAAGCGGCGCAGCAGCGTCACGATGCTGCTGGCATGGCGGGCGAATGCATCGTTGATATAGATGAGGCCCAGCCCCGAACTGGGCACGGGCCCCAGCCGATCCAGGCATGTCTTCACCGCAACGGCCCAATCGTCAGGCCGCCCCTGCCCGACGGCAGCGGAAACCCGCAGCCGCTCCCCGCGCAACGGCCCCATCATGCCGGACCCGCCGGGAGCCGCCACGGCCCCTAGCCCTCTCCGCCTTCGGCCTGCTGTTCCTGGGCGGCTTCCAGGATTTGGACCACATGGGGCAAGACATTATCGACGATCACCGCAACCCCTTCGGCATTGGGATGAATACCATCATCCTGGTTCAGCGCCCCGACCATGGCGACGTCTTCCAGAAAGAACGGGAAAAATGCGACGTCATAGACCGAAGCGAGATCGGAAAAGAGATCGTTGAACGCTTGTTCGTAATCGCGGCCAAGATTGGGCGGGGCATACATGCCGGCAAAGACCGTCGGCAGTCCCTCGTCCGCGACCAGCCGGGCGAGAATGGCATCGAGGTTGCGCCTTGTTTCGGCTGGATCGAGCCCGCGCAGGCCGTCATTGGCGCCCAGGGCGACGAAAACGGCATCCGGTTCGTCCGCCAACACCCAGTCGAGACGCGAGCGCCCGCCCGCCGTGGTATCGCCCGAGACGCCGCCGTCGAGAACCGTCACCGGCCATCCCACATCACGAAGCGCCGTCTCGAGTTGGGCGGTAAAGCCTTCCGATGGCTCCAGGCCATAGCCGGCCACAAGGCTGTCGCCCAGCGCCAACAGGCGCAGATCGGCAATTTCGGCCCCCTCCTCCGGGCCGCTCTCGGACTGGGCAGCGGCCGGCACCAAGACCGCCAACAGCGCCGCGCCCAGAACCAAGGACCGAGCCGAAGTCATGACAGTCATGGCATGCAGTCTCGCGGCGGCCGGCCCCATGAAGGCTGCCGTCGTGTTGAAAACACGGTCCGAGAGGCCATTTGACGTTGGGGATTTAAGGAAGTCTGGATCGATCATGGAAACCACGTTGGCATCAGGGCAAAGGGTCGGGCGCACAGCAGTGTCGCGCCCGAATAAGGATATGGCGATCACGCTCGACGGCGTCCACCTGGAATTGGAAAGCGGCGCCGGTCCGGTCGCAATATTGCGCGGAATCGATCTGTCCATTGCGGCCGGCGAAGCCGTCAGTGTCGTGGGGCCGTCCGGTTCGGGCAAAAGCAGTATGATGATGATCATCGCCGGGTTGGAGCGTCCGACATCGGGCAGTGTCGTCGTCAGCGGCGCCGGCCTGAACGCAATGTCGGAAGACGCCCTCGCCCTGTTTCGCCGCGACACGATCGGCATCGTGTTCCAGAACTTCCATCTCATTCCGACCATGACGGCGCTGGAGAATGTTGCCATCCCGCTGGAATTCGCCGGTCGCGCCGACGCCTTCGACCGGGCCGCTCAGGCGTTGAAATCCGTCGGCCTCGGCCACAGGCTGACCCACTATCCCGGCCAGCTTTCCGGCGGCGAGCAACAGCGCACCGCCTTGGCCCGTGCCTTCGCGGCGGAACCGCCCATCATCCTGGCCGACGAGCCGACCGGCAATCTCGACGGCGATACCGGCCGCCAGATCATTGATCTCATGTTTCAACTGTCCCGTGACCATGGCGCGACCCTGATGCTGATCACCCATGATCCGGCACTGGCAGAGCGCTGCGACCGCACCATCCGGCTAGAGGATGGCCTCGTTCTTGGTGACGCCCCCGGAACCAACCCCGGAACCAACCCCGGAATCAACCCCGGGACATCCCCGGTGACCGCCCCGGTGACTCCATGACCGCAATCACCGAGGACGGTTCCAGAAAGGCAGCGGCGCGGTCCAGCCGCCGGGATCATGCTGTTCCCGGCTTGGTCCAGGCAGTCCGTCTCGCGCGGCGCGAACTGCGCGGCGGGCTTTCGGGGTTCCGCATTTTTTTCGCCTGCCTGATTTTGGGGGTCGCCGCGATCGCCACGGTTCAGTCGGTGTCGTCGGGCATTCTTGATGCGCTGCAGGATGACGGCCGGGCCATCCTGGGCGGTGATATCGCCGCCCGGACTCAGTTTGCCGATATAACGCCGGAGGAACGGGCGGTTCTGGCGGACATCGCCGCAACCGTTTCGTCAACCACCCAAATGCGGGCGATGGCGCGCGATCCTGCTTCCGGTGACGCCATACTGGTCGATCTCAAGGCCGTCGACGCCCCCTATCCGCTCTATGGTGCCGTCACGCTGGAAAGCGGCGGCGCCCTCGACGACGCCTTGGAAATCCGCGACGGCGTTCCGGGCGCGGTTATCGAGTCGCCGGTCGCGGCGCAATTGGGGCTTGAGGCCGGCGATGTCCTGACGCTGGGCGAGGCCGAGTTCGAAATCCGCGATATCATCCTGTCCGAGCCCGATCGCGCCGGCGGGGCCGGATTCGCCTTCGGCCCGCGGGTCATGATCGCCGATGCCGCCCTGGATGCCACCGACCTGGTGCGCGAAGGGTCGATGATCGACTTCTATCATCGTTTGCGGCTTCCCGAGGGCATGACGGCCGATGCCGCCGTCGAAGCGATCCGCGAAGCCGCGCCTGAGGCCGGTTGGCGGTTGCGCACCTTCGAACGGGCATCGCCGTCGCTGGAACGGATCGTCGAGCAGATCACCTTGTTCCTGACCCTTGTCGGCCTGACGGCCCTTCTGGTTGGCGGGGTCGGCGTCAGCAACGCCGTCCGGGCCTTCATCGAAGGAAGGACACCGACCATCGCCACCTTGAAATGCCTGGGGGCGTCATCGCGGCTGATATTCCAGACCTATCTCATCCAGATCGCGGTTCTGGCTTCCGGGGCGATCGTCATCGGCTTGGCGATCGGCGCGGCCGCACCGCCGCTGGTGTCAACGCTGCTTGCCGACCTATTGCCGTTCCAGCTCCGAACGGGGCTTTATCCCGACGCGCTCGGCATCGCGGCACTGTTCGGCATGCTGACCGCGTTAACGTTTTCGTTGTGGCCCCTGGCCCAAGTCCGTGACGTATCGGCCGCCGCTTTGTTCCGCGAAGCGGCGGGCCCGTCGCGCGGCTGGGGCCGGGCAGCCATCGTCGCGGTCGGGCTTTCGGGTGCCGCCCTGGCGGGTCTGGCTGTCGGGACCGCTCGGGATCCGGAATTCGCTGCATGGTTCGTGCTTGGATCCATCGCCACGCTGGTCATCTTTCGGCTCATCGCCGACGCCGTGGTTGTGGCGACGCGGCGGTTCGGCACCATCCGCCAGCCCCTGCTGCGGCTGGCGATGGCCAATCTCAACCGGCCGGGCGCGCCCACGGTCAATGTCGTCCTATCGCTTGGCCTGGGCGTGACGGTTCTGGTGGCCATCGTGCTGATCGAAGGCAATCTGAAACGCCAGATCGAGGGCGATCTGCCCGACCGCGCACCGAGCTTCTTTTTCGTCGACATTCAAGGCGACCAGCGGGACGGCTTCCTTGAGACCGTTTCGGCGATTGATGGCGTCTCGGAGGTTCGCGACGTCCCCTCGCTTCGCGGCCGGATCGCCCGGGTCAATGGGGTCCCGGCCGAAGAAGCATTGGTCGACGGCGCCTCGGGATGGGTCGTGCGCGGGGATCGCGGTGTCACTTATACCGCCGAACCGGGCGAAGACCGCGATATCGTTGCCGGCGAATGGTGGGATCCGGACTATACCGGCCCGCCTCTCGTCTCGATCTACAGCGACATCGCCGACGCCTTTGGAATTGGTGTGGGCGATTCCTTGACCGTCCGGATCCTGGGCCGCGATATTGAGGCCGAGATCGCCAATGTCCGGAGAATCGACTGGGGGACGCTCGGGATCAATTTCACGCTGGTGTTCTCACCGTCACCCCTGAACGCCGCGCCGCACACCTATATCGCTACCCTTCATACCGCCGACGCGGCAACCGAAACCCGAGTTCAGCGGGACGTGGCCGCCCGATTCGGCAATGTCACCACCGTGAATGTCCGCCAAGCCCTGGACACGTTCGGCGGCATTCTGGAGCGGCTGATCGTCGCCGTCCGGTCCATTGCCGCCGTCACCATCGCGGCCGGTACGCTGGTGCTGGCCGGTGCGGTCGCTGCCGGCCACCGCCGCCGGGTCTATGAGGCCGTCGTGCTCAAGGTGTTGGGAGCGACACGCGGCAAGATCCTGCGCGGCTATGCCCTCGAATACGGGCTGATGGGATTGCTGACCGGCATCGTCGCCGCCATTCTGGGGACCGTGGCCGCCTGGGTCGTGGTAACGATCGTCATGGAGTTGGACTGGGTCTTCCTGCCGCTCACGATTGTCGCAACAACGGTTTTGTGTATGGTTATCACAGTGGCACTGGGCTTTATCGGAACATGGCGGGCCTTGGGCCGCAAGGCGGCGCCCCTGCTGCGCAATGAGTAGGGCGCCCATTGACCCGAAATTTGCCATGGTTGGCGGGCAGGTTTGACCAAGATGTGGGGCGGCAGGTTCGATTTTGGTTGAAAAACAAGCCATTGTTCCCAATATGAGCTTCGCTGCGAGTTTCTTTTGACGGGTGAGGACTAGAATGGCAACGCAAGGACAGGATCGCTTTACGACGATCAACCGCAGCCGGACGGTTGACCAGGCCGAGATGGATCTCGGCCTTCGCGACTATATGCTCCGGGTTTACAACTACATGGCAACTGGCTTGGCCGTCAGCGGCTTGGTCGCATGGCTGGTCGCCAATACGGCGCTGCAGGGCGTTTTCTTTTCGGTCAACCCGCAAACGGGCATGGTCGGACCAAACATTCTGGGCCTGATCGGCATGTTCGGTCCCCTCGGCCTGCTGTTCGCGATGATGTTCATGGCGCAGAAATCATCGGCCGCGACCCTTCAAGCCATGTACTGGGCTTTCGTGGCCCTACAGGGCATTTCGCTGTCGCTGATCCTGATGATGTACACCGGCGAAAGCGTCATGCGGGTGTTCTTCATCACGGCCGCCTCGTTCGCCGGTCTCAGCCTCTTTGGCTATACGACCAAGCGCGACCTGAGCGGGTTCGGTTCGTTCCTGGTGATGGGCTTGATCGGCCTGCTGATCGCCATGGTCGTTAATATCTTTGTCGCCAGCTCGATGATGATGTTCGTCATCTCCGCCGCTGGTGTGCTGATTTTTGCTGGCTTGACGGCCTATTACACGCAGGAAATCAAGCTGCAATATTCGGCCAATTCGGACGGTGAGACGCAGACCAAGGGTGCGATCATGGGCGCCATCTCGCTCTATCTCGCCTTCATCAACCTCTTCCAGTTCTTGATGATGTTCCTGGGTCAGCGCGAATAGCGCGCTTCCGTCGGACCCATCTGCGGGACAAAAACAGCCCGGCTCCGTTTCGACGGCGCCGGGCTTTTTCATGCCTATCGGGCCTATCGGCAGGCGTTGTTAGCGAGCCGTCTCGCGCTGATAGTAGATAAGATCGAGCGCGGGCGCCGTCCCGGTCAACCGCGTCATCAGCGCATGGACCTGGCCCCGGTGATGGGTCTGGTGGTTGAAGAAATGCATCAGGGCTGGCGCAAGCGGCTGCGATATCTCCTGTGGATCGACGATCGTCCGATAGCGGATCGACCCGGCCAGCGCCGCTTCATCCAGCGTGTCGACATAGTTGATGATCGCGGCATCCTCGGCCTCACGCGCGGTGCGCAATGCGTCAAAATCCTGGTAAAGAATTGTATCCAGCCGATCGGACGGTGACGGCGCGCCGGTGAACCGGCTCAGCCAAATGCGGTCCGCGACCAAAAGATGATTCAGCGTGCCGTGAACCGAACGGAAATGCGCGTCGAGGTCCTCGCGGTACCGGTTATCAGGCAATCCGGCGGCGGCGTCGAAAATCCGCCCATTGGCCCATTGGTTATAGCGCGCCATCATTGCGAACAGATCCGGCATCATCGGGGCAAACCCTTGTTCATCAGTTTCGGGGAGCCCGATGATGCCTTATTCCACCCGCCAGCGCCAAGGGTCACAGACCCTGCGCGCGGGGATTCTGGTCAGTGCCGGAAATGTCGCATCCCGGTGAAGACCATGGCCAAACCGGCGGCGTCGGCGGCCTTGATGACCTCCTCGTCGCGGATCGACCCTCCCGGCTGAATAACAGCCGTCGCCCCGGCTTCGATCGCCGCGTCCAGACCATCGGCAAAGGGGAAGAACGCGTCGGATGCCACCACCGAGCCCGCCGTCCCTGGTGCTGTTTCCCCGGCCGCAACAGCCGCGTCGACGGCCTTGCGGGCGGCGATCCGGGAACTGTCCACCCGGCTCATCTGGCCTGCCCCGATCCCGACCGTCGCGCCCCCCTTGGCATAGACGATGGCATTTGATTTAACATGCTTGGCGACCCGAAAGGCGAATAGCATATCGGCCATTTCGCTATCGCTTGGTGCCCGTCGGGTGACGACCTTGACGGCATCGGCCGTAATCCGGCCTGCATCGACATCCTGAATCAGAAAACCGCCCGACACCGTTCGGATCATCGGGCGTCCGCGGCCCGCCGCCTCATGGTCGGGCATAGCGCCCGTCTCCAGCAACCGCAGCGACGTCTTGGACGCCAGTTTCTCAACGGCCCCCTTATGGAAGGACGGCGCAATCACCACTTCCAGGAAGATTGCCGCCAGTCGCTCGGCCAAGGCCTCGTCGACCGGACGGTTGCAAGCGACGATGCCGCCAAAAGCACTGACCGGGTCGCAGGCCAGCGCCCGGTCATAAGCGTCGATCAGGCTGGCCCCCATGGCCGCACCGCACGGATTGGCGTGCTTGATGATGGCAATGCCCGGCTCGTCGAACTCGGCCGCAAGCTCGAAGGCGGCGTCGGTATCATTGATATTGTTGTATGATAGTTCCTTGCCCTGAAGCTGTCGGGCTGTTGCCACACCGGCCCGTTCCGGGGTGGTCGCATAGAACGCCGCCGACTGATGGGGATTTTCGCCATAGCGCAGGAATTGCCGACGCCGTCCGCCGAAGGCCAGTTGCCGGGGATATTGGTCACCGGCTTCGGCGTTCAGCCAGGACGCGATCGCGGCATCATAGCCGGCCGTCTTGGAGAATGCCGCCGCCGCCAAACGCCGCCGCAAAGCCGGCTTCGTGCCCCCGTCGGTGGCCTGCATATCGTCCAGCACCGCCGAATAGTCATCGGGATCGGTCACGACGGTGACATAGGCGTGGTTCTTTGCCGCAGCGCGGATCATCGCCGGACCGCCGACATCGACATTCTCGACACAGGTGTCGAAATCGGCCCCGCCCGCCAGTGTGGATTCGAACGGATAAAGATTGACGACCAACAGATCAATGCGCCGGATGCCGTAGTCGGTCATTGCCTCGACATGGTCGGCGCTGTCGCGGCGGGCCAAAAGCCCGCCATGGATCCGCGGATGCAGCGTCTTGACGCGGCCGTCCATGATTTCCGGGAAGCCCGTATATTCGGACACGTCGCGCACCGGTATACCGGCTTCGCGCAGGGTGCGCGCCGACCCGCCGGTCGACAAAAGCTCGACCTTCCGCTCGGCCAGCGCCCGGGCGAAATCGACAATGCCCGTCTTATCCGAAACCGAGATCAGAGCCCGTTCGATGCGTTGAGAGATGGGTGCCATTCTAATCCGCCTGTCGCCGTGCCTTGGGAGCCTCGTTCATACCCCTGCCAAGCCCGGCATGCAAACACCGACGGCCGTCTCATTCAGCCGCCGCCACCTCCCCTTCTTCCACAGGCAGCAAACGGATGACCCGATCAGCGGTATCAATGGTCTCTTTGCGATGGGCGATGGCGATACGGGTGATGCCCATGGATTTGATGACCTCACTGATCCGCTGCTCGTTTTCGACGTCCAGATGGCTTGTCGCCTCGTCCATGAACAGGATCTTGGGCTTGTGGTACAGGGCGCGCGCGATGAGAAGGCGTTGCTTTTGTCCGCCGGACAAGCTGCTGCCCAGATCGCCCACCAAGGTCTGGAATCCCATGGGCATCTTCATTACCTCTTCGGCGATGGACGCCGCCGCCGCGCATTGGATGGCAAGGTCCATATCCGGGGTGTCGTCGAACATGGTGACGTTATCGAGGATGCTGCCGGCAAAGAGCTGGTCGCCCTGCGATACGATGGCGATGTCATCGCGATAGTTGCGAACCCCATAGTCATAGATATTCACGCCATCAACCATTACCAAACCCGAAGTGGGCCGCATCAATCCCGTCATGATTTTCATCAGGGTCGTCTTGCCGCAGCCGGATGGTCCGGTAATGGCAATATACTCACCCTTTTCGATATCAAACGAGAGATTCTTGATAACCGGCGCCTCTTCTTCGTGATATTGGAACGTGAGATTTTTGACGGAAACATTTCCCTCAATGCGGCTCATCTTGCCGCGCTCTTCATCATTGCTTCGTTCCGGCGGTTCGATCACGATGTCGGAAACACGATGCAAATGCAGCTTCAGCATCCGGAATTCGACCATCTTGTCGATAAAGGCCAAAGCAGCATCCGAGAACTGCTGTCGATACGACAAGAACGCGTAGAGCATCCCGATGGACAGGTCGTTCTCCATAATGAGAAGAACCCCGATCCATACCAGTGTGACATGCTCGGCCCCGGTGACGAACAGGCTGAGCGACCGATAGAAGATTCGAATCCGCTCGACCTTGACGTTGGAGCTGACTTCATCGGCGAATCTGTTCTTCCAGGTGGAGGTCCGGGTCGGCTCGTGATTGAAGCTGCGGATCGTCTCCATCGCCCGCGCGGATTCAAGAAAGTGACTGTCTTCCTTGGCGCCGTTGATAATCTCCTCTTCCATGAGGCGCCGAAGCGGGCGAATCAAGAGAGCCCTGATCGTGGCATAGAAAATGACCACCCCGACCGCGACCGCCGTCAATGTCCAAGAGTAATAGGCCATCACGACGATGACGGCCAAAACCACGATCCCGTCGACGATCGCTTCGACAAAGCCGTTGGTCAGAACGCGGTTGATCTCTTTCAGCGATCCAAAACGCGAAACGATATCGCCGACATGCCGCTTGGCGAAGAACGTCAGAGGCAGCCGCATCAGGTGGTTGAACAGATTATTGGCGAGCTGAAAGTTGAGTTGCGCGCCAACATAGGCAACGACCCACCCCCGCAGGGCAAAGGTCAACGCCCGGAGCAAATGGATCATCAAGAAGCCCAGACCAAGGACCAGCAACAGGTCCCGGTCCTGGCTCATCGCAACCTCGTCGATGGCCAATTGGACAAAATAGGGAACAACGAGCGCGAAGGCCTGAATAACCAGCGACAGCAGCAGGACCTTGCCCAAAGTGGCGACCAGGCCTTGGGAATGCTGCCACAGCGATCGGATGGTAACGTCGTGGCTGTCTTTGACCTGCTCGAAATCGGCGTTGGGCGTAAACTCGACGGCGACGCCGGTATAGCCGTCCGATAGCTCCTCGATCGTCAGATGCCGCTCGCCCTGGGCCGGATCATGGATGATCGCCTTGTTGCGCGTGATCTTGCGCAAGACGACGAAATGATCGAACCCCCAATGCAGAATGGCCGGCAACTTGATCTTCGGCAGCGCATGCAGGCCGACCTTCATCGGCCGGCCACTCATCTTCAGCCGTTGGCCGATGGCCAGGAGACTCTTTAGATTGGTTCCCCGAAGCGAGGCGGGGAATCGCTGCCGGAGCGTCTCGACCGTCGTTTCATGGCCATGATAGCTCGCCACCATCGCGAGGCATGTAATGCCGCATTCCGAGCTTTCGGTCTGATGGAAAATCGGCAGCCGTGGATAGAACCGGAAGTGCAGCCGGTTGTAAACTTTCTTTTCGGCAACCATCAATCAAACCTTCCGGTGACGTCCTGGATCGGGTTCATCACCCAGTCGAAGACCGCCAGCGGCTGCCCGATGAGGTCGACCTCGACGCCCATACCCGGCAACATCGGGTATACATCGTCGCGGGTGATTACATTCTGTTCGTCAATCTCGATCCGCAGTCGGTATACGGCCGTCTGAAACTGGTCGGTTGCCGGATGATCGCCGGGTTGGAGTGTCGTATCGGAAATATAGGTGACCTCGCCGTCGAACGTACCGTACCGCTGATGGGGGAAAGAGGGGAACTTGACATCCACATCCTGACCCAGGGAGACGCCGCCGATCCCCGCAGCAGGAACGAAGACTTCCGCCTCCAGCAGCGACCAGAGCGGCAACAAGGTCAGGACCGGCGCTCCCGCCGTGACCGGACTGCCAACCCCCGCAAGCATCGTCGTCACCCGGCCGTCGATCGGCGCGGCCAGGGTTTGGGTCACTTGCGAGCGGCGCTCAATGGAATTCTGCCGGGTGGCCAGGATTTCGCGATCAATCTGGACTTGCGCCCGCGACAGATCCTGCTGCGTCTGGATCAGCTGGTGTTCCAGCGTCGCCTGCTCCGCCTCGTTTCTGGCGATCTCGATCTCTTTGACGCGAACGGCGCTTTCCAGCGCATTCAGGTCGTCTTCTTCGGCGCTAAGCGCCGAACTGCTCAAGACACCCTGGCGGGCCAGACGTTCACGCCCCGCGAACCGCTCGCGCGCATTGGTCAGTTGCGCCTGAAGCGAACCCAGTTCCGTTACGAGAAGCTCATGCCCCAGCTCCAGGGCATTCATCCGTTGTTCGGCAATATTGATCTCGGCCTCAAGGGACCGTTCGACCATCGTCCGCTCGCGCTCCAGGGACTCGATGAGGTTCTCTGCCTCGGTCAGCCAGGCCTCACCCCAGCTGCGGCCGCCTTCCAATGAATTCTGATAAGAGACGGCCATCAACGGATCGCCGGCCTCGACGACACTGCCATTCTCGACAAATGTCTCGATGACGACTCCGCTGCGTTCCGGATATACTTTGGCTGTGCTCTCTTTCGTGACGAGCTGGCCGACGGCGTTGGACCGGGGTGTATAATCCGCAAACGCAAAGAAAGTTCCGAGCCCGGTGACCAGCATGAGTACGATACCAGCCAACCACCAATTACTCGCATTTGATGCAATTAAGACATTGCCATTGAGTCGGTTCAAATATGCTTTTCGCGCTTTTTCTCGGAAGAGACTTTCGTTCATTGAACAATCCGTTATTTAATCATTTTCTACTCAATTTTTATTATAGTGCGAATTGTATAAGGGGCTATTGTTCATGTGACAATAGCCCCTTGATCGCTGTCGATCACTTGAGGACCGGCCCGATGATCGGACCCGGGACCGGATAGGGATCGGGGTATGGGTACGGGTACGGATACGGAAGAATTGTAACGTCGCCGCCAATTCCGCCGCTAACCACGTCGATCTCGTGATCGGTCATCACGTCGATTTGGGTTTCCATGTTACTTCCTTTCGTTTGCACGATGCCTGACGAGGTCGTTCAACAGACGTCTCATCCATCTGTTTGCCCCTTTATGGCGGGCAGGGCCGATTTCTGCGCGCGATAGTTGCTGCCCGAGCAAGGGGGTGGCTACCAACTACCGCCGCCACCGCCACCGCCGCCGCTGCCGACGCCGGACCAGCTGAACCAGCTGAAGAGGCCGCCGCAGATGTCGTCCATCTGTTCATCGGTCAGCTCGAGGACTTCCATCTCCTGTGTCGCCAAGAGTCGTCTCCATCGTTCTGGTTTTTGGGTTTAGATCCGGCCCTTAGATCGGCACCGATTACATGAGGATCGGCCCCGGAATCGGGATCGGATAGGGGTCCGGGTAGGGGTAGGGATACGGAAGAATTGTAACGTCGCCGCCAATTCCGCCGCTAACCGCGTCGATCTCGTGATCGGTCATCACGTCGATTTGGGTTTCCATGTTACTTCCTTTCGTTTGCACGATGCCTGACGAGGTCGTTCAACAGACGTCTCA
>LFIK01000655.1_pt1 | contig 26261 bp, 24 predicted proteins | sample 643401 | NCBI WGS metagenome assembly LFIK01 (sample SAMN03777447, study PRJNA286221) | soda lake metagenome | biome: soda lake; feature: Kulunda steppe; material: water; isolation source: sample T5-Br brine of Lake Tanatar-5 | place: Russia: Kulunda steppe | collected 2010-07
AACGCACGTCGTCAGGTGAGCAGGTGGTCCTCGACCGCGGCGACAGCACAGCCGTCCTGCGCTGTGACGGCGACGAGGTCGCCCTCGTGATCGCTGACAGGGAGGAGCTCGCCATCGAGGTCGCCGGAGCCTGACATCGCGCCAGTCACCCCATGCCCGCAGCCGCAGGTTTCTCAGCTCACACGGGGTAGGACGCGGTCGCGTAGCGCCGCGCCGATCTCCAGGGACGCCGTCGCCGCCGGCGACGGAGCGTTGAGCACGTGCAGCACGCGCCCGGATTGACGCAGCGTGAAGTCATCGACGAGGTTCCCCCGAGCGTCCAACAGCTGAGCCCGCACGCCCCACGGGCCCGACTCAAGGTCCTCTGCGGAGATATCGGGCACGTAGCGTCGGACAGCACGGGCCGAAGCCAGCCGCACGCGGTCGCGCCACAGCTCGCCCGCGGCGGTCGTCGCGTGCTTCCGTCCTAGGCGCCAGGTTCCGGGAAACCCCACCACCTCCCGCACCGTGGCGCCATCGACCGACCACGGGCGATCACCGGTCCTTGCGAGCGCAGGAACAGCGTTGGGCCCGATCCACACCTGACCGTCGAGCCGCCGAGTGAGGTGGACACCCAGGAACGGCAGTCCGCCTGCGATGGGCACGGGGTAGATGTTCCCCCGCACGAGGTGTTGCTTCTCTGCGCTCAGCCGCCACCAGGAGCCGCGGACGGGCAGGATCCGCAGACCTTCTGCTCCGGCGACGTCGGGCCCTGCGATGCGGTCCGCGTGCGTTCCGGCGCAGGTCACCGCAGCCGTGGCCTCGACGTCACCACGGTCGGTCCTCACGCGAAGCTCGCTACCGGCGTCCTCGAGAGCAAGCACGCGGGTTCCCGTCGCCACGATCCCGCCACGGTCCTGGAGCAGACCGGCGAGCACCTCTGTGACCTTTCCGAAGTCCGTCACGGCGGTGTTCGGTGACCAGATCCCGGCGACGCCCCGGGCGTGCGGTTCGCGCTCGCGAACACCGTCAGGGCCCAGCATCTGCACTCGTACACCGTTGCGCTCCGCCCTGTCCGCCAGGCGATGCAAGCCCGGCAGCTCCTTCTCATCGACCGCGACGACCACCTTGCCTCGGCGTGCCACCTCGATGCCGTGATGCTCGCAGAAGGCTTCCATCGACAACTTCCCGCGCACGCACCACTCGGCCTTCGAGGATCCGGGCGTGTAGTACAGCCCGGCATGCAGCACCCCGGAGTTGCGAGAGGACTGGTGGCGCCCCACCACAGGCTCCGTCTCACACACCAGCACGCTAGTGGCCGGGGCGGCCTCCACGATCTGGTACGCCGCAGCGAGTCCAACGATGCCGCCGCCGACGATCAGGACATCGACCCGACGGGGAAGATCGACGGATGACAATGGCAACTCCTTGATCTCGCCACCCTGGAGCGGCAAGAGAGGCGCGGCAGCAACCGACTCGGGTGGGGCCGTCACGCCGCGACCAACGGATGGACGCACGGTGGCCAGGAGGCTACAAACAGCGCCTCCCAGAACGGGAGGCCGGTCCGCTGAGCGGACCAACAACCCGTCACCGATAGCCGAGAAGAATCCCGTACTCGAGCCATCTTGCGCTTCGGTAGGGCCATCTCGCAGCAGTCAGAGCGAAACGCAACACTCCCTTGTTCCAGTGTCCGGAATCGACTGACGTCACACTGCACACGAGCGATACAAGCGCAGGTGTGTCCAGTTGGCCGGAGAGACGAGGAGCCCACCATGGCCCAAGTGCACACGTTCCGTCTCCAGGTCGATCGCGTGATGACCATGGAGGTAGACGACGTACAGGAGGACCCCGACACCCTGGTCGTCGAGGATGGCCGTATCTCGTGGGTGGGCCGGGCCGACCACGTTCCGCAGCACCTGCAACACCTCGAGGTCGAACACCTGGCCGGGGTCGCGGTCCCAGGCTTCATCGATGGACATACCCACATCACCCTGCGAGCTGACGGTGCCTCGTACGAGGAGATGAACCGTGATCCCGACGACCTGCTCTCGCTCATCGCGTTGCGGAACCTGCACGCTCACCTCGCCAGCGGCGTCACGACGATCCGCGACAATGGTGGTCGCAACAGTGTGGTCTTCGCAGTGCGCGAGGCAGGCCGCCGCGGGTACGTGCGCACGCCCAGGATGCTGCTGAGTGGTCGACCCGTGACCCACTCCGGCGGCCACTTCCACTTCTGCAACGGCGTTGCCGACAGCCACGCCGAGATCCGCCGTGCGGTACGCATCCTGCGTTCCGAGGGGGCTGACCACATCAAGATCATGGCCTCAGGTGGTGGGACGCGCGGGAACCGATCGGATCTGCCCTCCTACCAGGCCGAGGAGTTGCGGGTGGCCGTCGAGACCGCACACGAACTGGACATGCTGACCACGGCCCACTGCCACGCGGCAGCCGCCATGCGCAACGCCGTAGAAGCCGGTGTCGACTGCATCGAACACGGCTACTTCTACATCACCGAGCAGGCAACGGAGTACGTCCACGACGGGATCCCCAGCGGGGTCATGGAGTACCACGCGAAGTACGACGGCGCGATCACCGAGGCGATGGTCGCGCGCGACATGTACCTGAGCGCAACCCTGCCGGCCGGGGGCTACCGGGAGCTCCTGGAACTGCGAGAACGGTCGAGCGGCCCAGATGCCCTCAGCTCGAAGGAGCAGGCCAGGCGTGAAGGCCTCGAGCGCCGCTTCGAGCGCAAACTCTCCACGCTCCAACGTCTGCGCGCGGACGGGCTCGCCGACCGGATCCTGATCACGACGGATGCCGGGCCACTCCGCACCGAGTTCGGGCGGTTCTCGGACGCGATCGTTGCTGCGGTCGAGAGCGGCCTCGACGTCGAACAGGCCCTGGCAGCGGTCACCCGTATCCCGGCCCAGGCCTGCGGCCGGCAGGACATCGGGACCCTGGCCAGGGGCAAGCGAGCCGACATCGTCGTCCTCGCGGGAGACCCACGCCGGTCACTGGACCACGTACACGCACCGGCAGCGGTCTTCCTCGGAGGTGCGCGCGTGCGACCCTTCGAGGCGGTGGTGGCGCCCTCATGGATGTGACCAGCCACTCGATCGAAGAGCTCTGGTCGCCCGGCGGCCCCCTGCCGGTCTCCCTGGTCGTCGCGGTCGAGGAAGGGGCGGAGCGCAGCCCGGCTTTCGGCGACGCGGCTCCGGAGCCGTTCGCAGAGGGGTACAGCCCCGAGGGCGCCTGGCGGAACTGGTTCACCGAGTCCATGTGGGAGTACGGCGCACGCCGCGGGATCTGGCGTGTTCTGGACACCGTCGAGGCAGCGGGCGTGCCCACCTCCTTCGCCTGGTGCGGGCAGGCCGCCGCGGCCAACCCGGCACCGCTGCACGCCGCAGTGCGTGGTGGCCACGAGGTCCTGTGCCGAGGCTTCAGGGCGGTACCCGGACCGCAACTCGGCGAGGATGCGGAGCGTTGGAACATCCTCCAGGGACGCAGGGTCCTCACGGAGCTGACCGGGCGACCCGTGGAGGGCTGGTTCGGACGGTGGCCCTCACGGCACACCCGTCGCCTGGTGGTGGACGCGGGCTTCCACCACGAGTCGGACAGCCACGCGGCCGACCACCCGTTCACGTCCCACATCGATGCACGCAGCATCATCACCGTGCCGTGGACACCGGAACTCGATGATGACCGCTTCTGGACCGACGGACGCATGGCCGGCTACCAACTCGCCGACGATCTGCTGGATGCCGCGACCCGTGCCACCGAACAACTGGTACGCGAGCGCGCGACCGGACCACGCCTCATGACGCTGGTCCTACGTCCACGGATCTCCGGGCGGCCTGAACGGATCGGCTGGCTGACCGACTTCCTCGAGCGGTACGCCCAGGATGACCGGTTCCGCTTCCTGACCCGGGGGAACATCGCCACCTCCTGGGCGGCGACGCACGATGCGGGCCCACGCGATGAGGAGGCCACCTATGCCACGTGAGCGACGCGAGCTGCGGGGGTACGGACCCACGGCTGCACTGCCGCCGTGGCCCGATGGCCACAGGATGGCCCTATCTGTCGTGGTCAACGTCGAAGAGCGCAGCCACCGTTCCCCCACGGTCGGCGACGCCGTCGGTGAGCGCAGCGGGGAGGGGTTCTTCGCACTGGACGAGCGCGGCGACGCTCGCATCGACTCCTGGCACGACTACGGGATCGACGTCGGCCTGCCGCGCCTGGACAGCGTCTTCCGCCGGATGCAGATCCCCGTCACGGCGTACGCGGCCGCCGTTGCGCTCGAACGTGCGCCCGACGCCGCCTCGCTGATCCGGGAGGGCGACTACGAGGTGTGCTCCCATGGACACCGCTGGGTCCCGACCAACGATCTGACTACGGACGAGCTCAGGGAACACGTGGACGCTGCCGTGGACTCGCTCACGCGGACCACCGGGAGGCGACCCGTCGGCTGGTTCAGCCGCGGCCCCAACCGCCACCTGCGGGACGTACTGCGCGAGGAGGGCGGCTTCCTCTACGACTCCGATGCGTTCGACGACGACCTGCCGTCGTTCGTCGAGGTCCAGGGCTCGCCCTGGCTCGTGATCCCGTACTCGTTCACCTACAACGACATGAAGTACTGGCGGTCCCCCGGTGTCGCTGGACCGTCACGATTCGGCCAACTCCTCCGCGACGGTTTCGACCGTCTCTACGCGGAGTCCGCCGAGCGACCGACGATGATGAGCCTCGGCCTGCACCTGCGCTGCAGCGGCCTGCCGTCCCGGGTGGGTGTGGTCGCCGAGTTCCTTGCCCACGTGCGCTCCCACCCCGATGTCTGGGTGACGACCCGCTCACAGATCGCCCGTTGGTGGTGGCAGCACGTCGACTCCGTTCCCACCATGAGAGGCTGAAATGTCTGAGCCCCGGTTCCTCACCCACGTGCTGGTGAACGGCGAAGCCGTCACTCGCTCGTCGGCAACCGTCAACGTCTCAAGCCCCGCGTTCCGATACGGAGCGATGGTGTTCGAAGGCCTTCGCGTCTACGTCGACGACGCGGGCGATCCGTACTGCTTCCGACCCGAGCCACACCTCGAACGGCTCGATGGCAGCCTGCGCATCGTGCACTTCGATGCGGACCCCACGACGACCGATCTCGACCACCTCATCGGTGGGCTGCAACGCCTCGGTGTCGACCGAGATGTCCACGTACGGTTGATGGTCTATCTGTCGGGCGACGGACCGATGTGGGAGACGGCACCGGTCTCGACCCTGCTGATGGCCAATCCGGTGCGCTCCGCCCTACCGGATGTGCCGCCACGCTCCGCTGTCGTGACGAGTTGGCGACGCCTCTCCGACGACGTGATGCCACCTCGCGTGAAGTCCGCAGCGAACTACCAGAACTCCCGCCTCGGCGCGCTGGAGGCACGTGAGCGTGGCGCAGACGTCGCGCTGTTCCTCGATGACCGAGGCAAGCTGACGGAGGCACAGGGAGCGTGTGTCTTCATCGTCCGGCACGACAGGATCGTGACACCTCCGGTCACCAGTGGCATCCTCGAGAGCGTCACCCGCGCCACCGTCATCGATCTGCTGCGCATGGCCGGCCACGAGGTGCAGGAACGTGAGGTGGATCGCACGGAGCTGTACACCTGCACGGAGGCCTTCATCGTTGGGTCGATGGCCGAGGTCGTACCTCTGACCCGAATCGATCGTCATCGGTTGGACGTCGGTCCGGTGGCACGCCAGGCTGCTGAGCTCTACCGGGACGCGGTCCGAGGCCGCCATGAGGCCTCACCCCGGTGGTGTGTGGCGCTGTGAGGCAGATCAGGGCACGGCCTCGGGCGATGGTCACGGCGCCGAGGGCACGGCAACCAACTCGAGGACCAGGTCAGCGAGTTCGACGGGTGCATCGATCGCCATGAAATCCGTGGTACCGGCACGCGGGGATCCCCCAACTAACCGTAGGTTCGGGGGGTAGCGCTCAACGAGGCGACCCAGAACCTCGTCGCGGCCTACGAGTGCGTGGACAGGCTGGTGGAGTCGCCGCAACACCGCCTGGTTGTCGACATCCCAGACCGACCGATACGCCTGAGCCTGCACCGGAGCTGCCGCTGCGTGGGCGAGGGCGCACACGTTCGCGATCTCCAGGGACAACTGCGGGTAGCGCCCACGCACACGCTCCCAGCAGTCGAGCAGGTGACCACCGTCGGCGACGACCTCCGGCGCGCTCCAGGCATGCCTGCGCTTCGTGGCACGCTCATCTGCGCTATGAGCGAAGGGACCGTGCAGGAACAATGCCTTGATCGTCGCGGGGTCCTGCTCCGCGGCCGTGGAAGCAACGACGGTGGATGCGGCTCGCGCGACGACTACGGCGTCTCGCGCCGGGAGCGCCGCCACCACGTCGAGAACGACCTGCGCGTTCTCCGCGACGCTCAAGGCCCGCCGTGGCGCGGGCGACCAACCGAAGCCCGGGAGATCCACGGCGACCGCGTGACAACTCCCCCCGAGCACCGGCAGGAGGCGCCGATAGATGGCGGTGGGGAACGGCCACTGCGCCAGCAGGACCACCAGAGGGGAACCGGGCCTGCCCGAACCCTCGACGTGCACCTGCCCGTGGGAGGTATCGAGGTAGGCATGCGTGGTGGCCGCTACCTCCTCGGGCATCACAGCCGGCGCTGACACAGCACGGGCTTGGCGGTCATGAGCAACACCGCCTGCGCGTCGGACCCCAGCAACGCCTTCCCAACCCTGGACCGGCTCCCGAGCCCGATGATGAGCAGCTCCGCATCAGATTCCTCGTACCGTCGTGCCAGTTCAGCCCCCGCTTGGCCGACCGTGATCTGGGTGGCGAGGTCCACCTCCAGCCCAGACGAACGCAGGGGAGCGGCGAAGCCCTCGAGGCGCTTGCGCGCCGCCTCGATCCTGTGGCCGTGGCTGTCCTCAGCGCGGACGGCGATCACCGTCAGGAGGTCAACACGGCCACCCTGGGCCACCGCCCGTGTGGCCAGCTCCTGGAGGGGCCCGGGGTCGCCCTCTTCCGAGAGCCCTACCATCACATGGTCGTACATCGCTACTCCGTTGGTGGTGTCAGACGCAACGCCTGCGGTGGTTGCTCACCGTCGACCAGGCGCCGCAGGTTGTCCATCGCGGTGGAGAACACACGCCGGAAGGACTCGACGGTGGCGCCGGCCGCGTGGGGCGTGACCACAACGTTGTCGAGGCCGTAGAAGGGATGATCCGTCGCAGGAGGCTCGACCTCGAAGACGTCGGTCGCGAAGCCGGCGAGTCGACCGTTGTGCAGGGCGGCGAGGACCGCCTCCTCGTCGACCACCCCGCCCCGCGAGGTGTTGATCAGATAAGACCCGGGCCGTACCAGTGCCAGGCGGTGTTCGTCGAGCAACCGACGGGTCTCCGCTGTCAGCGGCAGGGAGATGCTGATCACATCGCTACTGCTGAGTAACCCCTCGAGGCTGACCGCCCGCACACCGAGGTCGTCTTGCTCCTGCGGGGTCAGACCGGTCCGGGTGTGGCAGACGATGTCAACCTCGAACGCTGCCAACCGTCGCGCGACCGCTCGCCCCACGTTCCCGAAGCCGATCAAACCGACCTGCATGCCCGCGAGTTCACGCGAGCGATCCCGAAACGTCCACTTGTCGAACCGGCCCTCAGTTCGCAGGCGGTGGTCCAACAGGGGCAGGAACCGCAACACCGAGAGGATCAGCGCAACGACGTGCTCCGCTACGCCGACCGCGTTCGCACCCCCGGTGTTGAAGGCCGGCAGGCCACGCTGAACGAGGGCATCGATGTCCACCGTGTCGATACCGGCACCGAACTTCTGGACGGCACGCAGCCTGACAGCCCGGTCCAGCAACGGACCGTCGATCCTCACCCGCCCGCTCGCGAGGAGGAAGTCCGCCTCGGCCACCGCAGCCGGGGCCTGCTCCACGGCGGTCAGCACCCGCAGGTCGACATCGTCGGGGATCAGATCCGCCACGAGATCGAGCGTGCTCTGGGGCACCACATCGGTCCACACCACCGTGGTTGTGGATGCACCACCCGAGTCCGATGCTCCGCTCGGGTTCATCGCGACCACTCCAGGAGGAGGCTCTGCGGGATATCCACCTCGAGGACGAAGACCAGCAGGGCGATGACGCTGAGCGCAACTCCAACGAGCACAGGCCCGAACCAGCGCTGCTCCGGCAGCTCAACCAGGGCGAACACGATGATGAAGACCGCACCACCGACCCACGTCCCCAGCATGGCGACGGCCAGCAAGCACCCGAGGAACCAACCCAGCAGATGCCGACCGAAAGCGGCCCGGACCGGTGGGAGGGTGCGCATGTGCCCCTCACCGAGGGCCATGGACTTGCCCTCCTCCATCTCCGTGGATGCTCGACGCTGCTCGACAGGAACCGACCTCTCACGGACATCCTCGATGATGAGGCCGATGAGGTGAAGGACTGCGAACACCGTGAGGGAGACCGCTGCAAGTAACGGCATCAGGCGTCCCGTCATGGGGAAGGAAACCGCCTGGCTTGCGGCCCACCACCCCGCCAGCGCGAACACAGCGGTGAAGAGCATCCGGGCACGCCGCCTCACGATTCCACCTCCTGCCGACGATCATCGGGCTCGAGGACCCTCCGGACGATCGTTACGACGCTGGGGCCGACGGCGAAGAACACCATGACCACGCCTATCGCTATCACCGTCGGGCGAAGAAGGAAGGAGAAGCCATAGAGCGAGTGCGACAGGGTCAGGTAGCGCTCGATCGGAACGGACAGGACGAACCCGATGATGAACGGAACCCGCGACCAGCGCAGGTAGACCATCAACACTCCGAGAGCACCGAACGCGAACAGGGTCACGAGGTCGAAGACGCTCTCGGTCTGCTGGTATGCCGCGACTGCGAAGAGGACCATCAGTGGCGGTGCAAACTTGCGTGCTGGGACCGTCGCGATGCGCACCAGCACGCTGGACGCAGCGAAGGACGCAGAGGTCGCCATGATGTTGGCAACGATCAGGGTCGCCACGATCGCGAAGATGAGGCTCGCGTTCGTCTCGATCATCCTCGGTCCGGGCTGCACGCCCATCAGCATGAGCGCCCCGAGGAAGATCGCCATCGCGGGCGATCCCGGGATGGCGAAGAGCAACGTCGGCAGCAACGCCCCGCCTTCCTTGGCGTTGTTCGCAGATTCGGGGGCGATCACGCCGCGTATGTCTCCCTCGCCGAAGGTCGGCTTGCGCACCGTCCGACTGGCTGCGCCGTAGGACAACCAGTCCACGACGTGCCCACCAAGGCCCGGGATGATCCCGACCGTCGTCCCGATGATGGAGCTCTGCGCCACCAGCCGCGGGTTGCGCAGGGTTGCCCGCGCGCCCTCCCACTTGGAACCCCTGACCACACCGCCACGAGCGATGGACTCGTTGGAGGCCAGCAGATGGATGATCTCAGGGACCGCGAACAACCCCAGACTCACCAGGATGATGGAGAGTCCCTCGTAGAGGTACAGGGTGTCGAAGGTGTAACGCCGCACTGCGGCGGCGGGCGCTCCGCCAGTCGCTCCCAGCAGCATCCCGAGACTCGCGGTAAGCAGGCCGATCATGATCGAGCCGCGCGAGACGATCGCGACCAGTGTGATCCCCAGCAACGCCAGCATGAACAACTCAGGCGAGCCCATCGCCATGATGAGTGGCCGCGCCAACCAGGCGACCCCGAGCAGAGCAAGTCCTCCGATGACCCCACCGATCATCGAGGCGGTGAACGCCGCGCCGAGTGCCGTGGCGCCTTCGCCGCGACGGGTCATCGCGTAGCCATCGATGATCGTGGCCTGCGAGCCAGCAGTACCGGGCACCCCGAGCAGGATCGAGGCGAAGCTGTCACTGGTGGTCGTGATCGCGAGCATGCCGATCAGCAGCGCGATGCCGTTCACCGGGTCCATCCCGAACACGAAGGGGATCAGGATCGCGAGACCGGCACCGCCAGCAAGACCCGGGATGACCCCAACCACCATCCCGACACCGACGCCGATGGCTACGTAAGCGTAGAACATCGGGTCGAGTAGCAACTCGAATCCGCTCATGAGCCATCACTCCCGCAGGAACCACCGCCGCCGGTGCCGCGCAGCCGAGATCGGGCTGGCGGCACCGGCGGCGTGGGTCCTACCATGAGGGTCAGAACGACGCATCGAACTCCGTCGCGAGGAAGTTGCGGATCCACTCTGCCACGGCCGGGTCGACATCCTGGAACGCGTCAGCCGTGGCATCGAGGTCATCGCCCGTCACGAAGTCATACTCGAGGATCCGGTCGGCGACCAGTTCGAGGAACTCCGGGTCGTTCGCCATGTCCGTCGCCGCCTGCTGCAGCTCAGCGAGCGCCTCCGGCGGTGTGTCCGGGTGGGCCATGAAGAAGAACGCCGTGGAGCCGGTCAGCGCACGCAGGGTCTCGAACGCGTCCCAAGCCTCTCCCGAAGGTGGCTCCCCGTAGAGCTCCTCGTGGACCTCGGCCAGGGTGGGAACATCTGGGAAGATCGGGTCACGGCCAAGTTCGCCGGTCTCGTCCGGGAGCCCCGCAGTGAACAGGTTCACGAAGGTGCCGTCTTCGAGCTGTTCCGTGCAGCACTCCACCATGCTGTCGGTGTTGCGGCTGCTGAACTGCACCTCCCCCTGATCCATGGCAAGCTGGATGGCACCGAGGTTCTCGTAGCCGAAGACCGGCCTGACGATGTCGGTGATGCCGAGGACCTCGTGCCCGACGAAGACGATCGTGTCGGCCCCGGTCTCAGGGGTTCGACCACCGAACAGCAGCGCACCGGGCTCTGCCTCGACGATCTCCTCCATCGACGTGAACCCGGAGTCGGACCGCACGTGGGTGATGGTGTTGCCCGGGATACCGAGGATCGGGTACGCCTCAGCAAGATCGAAGTCGATCTCCTCCTGCCCGAGCATCCACGCCACCGTCGTGGAGGAAGCCGCGAACAGGATCTGGGTACCGTCGGAGCCGTCCGTGTTGAAGAACTGGTTGGTCCCGAGGATGCTGCCGGCACCGGGCACGTTCTCCGGCTGTGAGGTGACGTCGCCCTCCAGGAAGTTCACGATCTCCGCTGCGAAGGTCCGGCCCCAGTAGTCTCCCGAGCCGCCTTCACCGAAGGGGATCGTCACCTCCAGGAGCTGTCCGTCGTAGAAGCCCGACGCTGCCGCGTCCTCGTCCGCTGCGTCGTCGTCGGCCTCGTCGACCACGTCTTCAGTGTCGTCTGGTCCGGCATCCGCCTCCTCGGTGGCGTCACCGTCCTCATCGCCACAGGCGGCAAGGACCAGCGCCATTGCCGCGAGGAGCGCGCCCAGTCGCCCCCACCGTCCTGGGCGTCGTCCAGCCGTGGCCGGAACTGACGTTCTCCCTGCGTTCATGCTTCTCCCGATCTCCGGGCTTCTCCCTGAAACCCGGCAAGATGGTTCCTGCCCCACCAAGGGTTGACGAGGCGCATCGGGACCGTAACGACCGCGGTCGGAGTTCCTGCAGAAGCGTTCCTCTGGCCGATACAAAGGCTGCCAGCATCCCGCGAGCCGGGCAGGGCGAACGTACCGACGCGCACCGCGATCTCGGGGCGAAGCTCTGCCGAGTCGGCTCGAACACAAGTGGATGTGACCTCCAGGTACGCACCCGCCGGCCCGTAGTAGGCACGCAACGTGGCGAGGTTCGTTCCGTTCGGCGGGACGCTGCTGCCCCCGCAGGCCGGCCATCGACTACCAACATAGGTCCGGAGTTGTGGGCCGCCTCATCGGGAGTTGCTTCATGTCACGAAACGGTCGTAGGAGCATCATCACCCGCTGCGAGTCGCACCTGCTACGGCTTCCTGTGTCCTACCCCCTGAAGGATGCACCCGTCGACTACACGATGAACCTCGTGCGGATCGAGACCGAGGGGGGAGCCGTCGGATACGCGGTCTCGCGCTACCCGATGCCGCAGAGCATCCATGAGTTCCTCTCCTCGCAAGCGCTGCCCAGCATCGTCGGTCGTCCCATCGATCGCCCCGAGTCGATCCGCAACGCCCTGTACTGGGAGCTGTCGAGGACCTTCGGGTCCGGTGTGTTCCTCCTCGGCGCGAGCCTCATCGATCAGGCGGTGTGGGACGCCCGTGGACGTCAGCTCGACGAGCCGGTGTGGCGGCTGCTCGGTGGCTCGAACAAGGAACTTGACGCCTACATCACCTTCGGCACGTACCGCTACGACGTGGACGAACTCGTCCAGCTCGCGACCCAACTCGTCCAGGAGGGGCACACCGCGCTGAAGATGGTGATCGGCGCGGCGGAGAACCCCACTCAGGAGATCTTCGGGCCACCTGGTCCGACCGATCTCGAGCGGGACATGGTCCGTGTCGAAGCCGTCCGCCGCGCGATCGGTCCCGATGTCGACCTCATGGTTGATGCCAACAAGAACCCGAGCCTGCCGATGGCGCGACGCTACGAGCGACGTCTTCGAGAGTTCGGCATCACCTGGTTCGAGGACCCCGTCGACGCGGCCGACCCGCATCTGCTCCGACGTCTGCGCGACCACGCCGAGGTACCCATCGCAGCTGGGGGCTCGAACCTCGCTGGTGTTCGAGGAGCCCGGGACATGCTCCTCGCCGAGGCAGTCGACTACCTGCAGCCGAACGTTCGCGACGTCGGCGGCTTCCTCGTTGCCCTGCGTATCGCCGGCATGGCTGAGGCCTTCGGCGTGCCCATCGCCATGGGCGGCAACTGGCCCGAACCGAACATCCACCTCCACGGCGCTGTCCCCAACCCGGGCCCGATCGAGTTCCACCTCGTCGGCTGGGGAACAGGCCGGCAGTTCTTCAACGGTGCGAGCGCGCCCGCGGACGGCAAGGTCCCTGCCCCGACGGGCCCCGGACTTGGCATGACGCCCAAGGACGGTGTCGTCGAGGAGTACGCCATCGCGTCCACCACCACAACCCCGTGAGACCGCCAGACCAGCTCGCCACCCGGATCGCCGAGCAGGTACGCGAGGGCACGTTGCTGCCAGGCGACCCAACGGCGATCGCCCTGGATCGGATCCACACCCATGATCCCCGGGTCCGGGCCTTCGTCCACGTGGACGACACCGGAGCACGCCGATCGGCTGACGCGCTGAGCGAGCACAGCAGCGACGGTCGGTTGCTGGGCGTGCCGGTCGGGGTAAAGGACGTCATCGATACCGCGGACATGCCGACACAGCACGGTTCACCGATCTTCGCGGGACACCGACCCGCAGGCGACGCAGCGGCCGTAGTGCGCCTGCGCGCGGCCGGCGCCGTGGTCATCGGCAAGACGGTCACCAACGAACTGGGCGCGTCACATCCAGGTCCGACGCGTAATCCCCACGACCGAGAGCGGACGCCCGGTGGATCCTCCAGCGGCTCAGCCGCCGCCGTGGCCGCGGGCTTCGTACCCGTGGCCCTGGGGACGCAGACCGGCGGGTCCATCGTGCGCCCAGCCTCCTTCTGCGGGGTGCTGGGCATGAAGCCCACCCGGGGCCTGCTCGACCAACGTGGTGTCGGCGGTCACTGTCCGACCATCGACACCCTCGGGCTCCTCGCGAGGTCGACCAGCGACCTCTCGCTGACCCTGGAGGTACTTGCCGGTGACAGGTGGCCCGGTGAGCGAGGGCCCACCATCACCTCGCTGGGCATCATGGCTCCACCCGAAGCTGATCTCGCGGCGTCCACACGCAGGGGTTGGACCGCGCTGCTGGAGAAACTCCGCACGTCGTCCGGTCTCACCGTCGCTGATGCCGCACCCGCGGTCGGTCAGGAACTACTTGATGCGCCCCTGACGATCATCCGCACCGAGACCGCGGAGCATCTCGGACACCTCCTCGATCGCCACCCAGAACAGCTCAGCCACCGGCTCACCGCAGCGATCGAACACGGCCGACGCATCCCACGGTCCGAGTACGAGACAGCTCTCGCCAGCGTTCGTGCCGCCCAGCAGGATCTGCCACGCCTCTTCGGCGGTCACCACGCGCTACTCGGTCTTACCGTCACACACGAGGCACCAAGGGGTATCGACACGAGCGGCGACCCGGCGCCCCACCGGCTCTGGTCGGCACTCGGAGTGCCGGTGGTGTCGCTACCACTCCTCCGCGGGCCGACCGATCTCCCGATCGGGGTGCTGTTGATCGGCCGACCCGAAGGCGACGTTGAGCTGTTGCGGTTCGCCCATCGCCTGCTGCCGTATGCCGTCGCACCCGCTGGATCGACGCCGGTCACCGCGCGGTCCGCGGAACCGCGTGATCGACGGTGAGCCACGAGCCGACCGAGCGACCACCGCGAAGCGTTCTGGGCCTCCTTCGAGACGCCACCTTCGGACGCTATGTGGTGGGCAAGTTCGTGTCGTCCTGCGGGATCTGGATGCAGAACCTCGCAGCAGCCATCCTGGTCTTCCAGGTCACCGGCTCGGCCTTCGCTGTCGGAGTGGTGAGCTTCCTGCAGTTCCTGCCACCACTGCTGCTCACCCTGTGGAGCGGATCACTCGCGGATCGCCACAGCCGCCGTCTCCTGCTGATGGCGGGCAGAGCCGTATCCGGGCTCGCGGTCCTCATGCTCGGGTGCACCCTCCTGATCACCTCACCTCCGGATGACACGGCGCAGACGCTGGTCTACATCGCGGTGACCGTGATGGGCCTGGGGCTGGCACTCAGCGCCCCGTCCATGCAGGCGATCGTCCCTGGCCTGGTAGCACGCAACGAGCTGGAGAACGCCGTCGCGCTTGGTGCTGCCGCACCGAGCTTCGCACGCGCCATCGGACCTGCCCTCGCCGCCGCCATCGTGTTCGCCGCCGGACCAGAGGTGACCTTCATCGTGGCCGGCGTGGGACACCTGACCTTTGTCGCCCTGCTGGCGACGATCCGTGCCCAAGAGGTCGACACGAAGGGACGCCAGACGACGCCCCTGCTCGGCGGCGTCAGGTACGTGGTGGAGCACCGCCACATCGGCATGCTGATCCTCGGGGTCGCGGTGATCGCCTTCGGATCCGATCCCGTGATCACCCTGACGCCATCGCTCGCTGACGTGCTTGGCAGCGGGGAGGAAGCCGTCGGCATCCTGACCATGATGTTCGGCGTGGGCGCGATCGCTCAGGTCTTCGTCCTTCGGGCGCTGCGACGACGCCTCTCCCCAGCTGGCACGGGGCTCCTGGGGTTCACGTTCCTAGCCGGCGGCTTGGGCCTGCTCGCGTTCGCACCCACCGTGCTGCTCGCAGGCGTCGGATTCCTGTTCTGCGGGCTCGGGTTCATGGTCGCCAACGTGGCGATGACCACGCGCATCCACCAGTTGGTGCCCGACCTGGTTCGCGGCCGGGTGCTCGCCCTGTGGAGCGTGGCATTCCTCGGCGCCCGGCCCATCGTGGCGATCGTCAACGGCTGGTTGGCCGACCGCTTCAGCCTGACGTGGGCGTTCCTGGTCGCGGCCCTTGCAGTCATCGCAGCGATCCCGATGATCGCGTGGGTCTTCCGCGACCACTGAGCTGCGGTTGGCGCAACTTCGAGGTCCGCGGTACGACTCACACGGAGGGGGCGAGCGAGACCTCGTCACCGCTGCGTGCGCGGTACTCGTCCTGCAACCACCTGACCACACCGTCGTCGAGCGGGATACCCGCGGCTCGACGCTCCTGTTCACAGCAAGCCGCGCGCCAACCGGGGTAGCGCACGGTCGCCTCGGGCCGCGCCTCGGCCTCCAGGAAGCTCCTCCCGAAGGCATCAGCGGCCTCGGCGTACGCCGCAGGATCGACGAAGGCATCCACACGCACCGCGAGGAACGCGTGCGTGTTGTGCCCCGTACCAAGCTCCAACAGCGGACGGCTTCCCCCAAGGATGGCCGACAGCAACTCGACGATCGCACCCAGTCCACTGCCTTTGTACGACCCGAGTTCTTCCGTTCCACCAAGGGGCAGCAATCGCGAGCCGTCGACCTGGGGATCGGTGGTGGGAACGGTGATCGGCGCACCCTCGGCGTCCGCCGCCAGCCCTCCCGGGACCGGCAGACCACGTCGGCGGGCGGTGTGCACCCGGTTGAGCGATGACACCGTCGTCGAGGCGTCGTAGCTGAAGGGGGGAAGCGCTCCCAGCGGTGCGGCGACAGCGATGGGGTTAGTGCCGAGACGCGGGCCACGGGCACCTGTGGGGACCATACGTGGTCCCCCCGCGGTCATCGTGATGCCGATCATGCCTGCCTCGGCTGCCAACAGGCTGTGATAGGAGGCCATGCCGCAGTGGCGTCCGTTGATGACCGTGGTCATGCCGATGCCGACGTCACGTGCCATGTCGATCGCTGCGTTCATGGCCTGCGGTGCGTGCACGACACCGAGCCCTCCCTGGGAGTCGAAACCAGCCGTGGCCGGCGCACCACGTAGGAGGCGCAGCTGCGCGGACGGATCGATGTGTCCGGCCTCGACCCAGCCGAGGTACTTGCGCAGCATGTTCGAGACACCATGTGTCTCGAAACCGCGCAGATCCGCTCGCAGGAGCACGTCCGTTGCGGTCGCGGCGTCCTGCGCCGAGAACCCCGACGATCGGAGCAGATGCCGAACCACCATGGCGAGGCCGTCAGGATCAACGACCCTCCGTGCCGATCGCGATCGAACGTCCATCAGCGGCACTGATCGAGGTACGGACGTAGGAAGGTGAACAGTCGGGCCGGGTCGTCCTCTGCCACGAAGTCGGTGCTGTCCGGCATGAGGTTGACCATCCGCTCCGGCAGGTGCTCGTAGGCACGTTCGATCATCCACCCGATGCGGTCGATGTCTCCGTAGAAGATGAAGGGTTCGACCGGCAGAGCATCGAGCAGGGCGGGTATGCGATCCGGCATGTGGTAGCGGAACACCGCGCGGTACGCCCTCGCGAAATCCGGGCCCGACAAGAGATGGTCGATCAACTGCCAGGTCGCCTGCCAGGCGGGCATCTCCGGATACTGCCCCTTGATGCGAGCCCAGAGCTGGTACAGATGGTCACCATCGTCGGTTGCAGGGTAGGGCGGCGCGAAGTTCGCCAGCCGGTCGGCACGCTCCTCGACGGTGTAGATCGGCAACCCGTGGAGGACCACCGGACCGCGGACGCGCTGCGGCTCCTGCAGCATCATCTCGACCGCGATCGTGGCTCCGGTGGCGCGAGCGAACACCGCCGCCTCCTCGATACCGAGGTCGTCCGCAGCGGACCAGAGCGCGGCGGCGTAGTCCGCGATCTCCCACTCCCCGGTCGCGGCGTCGGAGAAGCCGTGACCTGGCGTGTCGAAGGCGAAGGGCTGTACGTGCTCACCGAGGTAGGGGATGAAGTCGTCGTAGTTGCGGGAGGACAGGGGTGACTGGTGCAGGATCAGCATCGGGAGCCGGCCGTCAGGTCCGTCGTCGGTCCTGACGTGGACCTGCCCACTGTCGATCGTGGCGTAGCGGCGGACGGTGCTCGTCACTGGCCTTGCTCCCCGAACGCGGCGACGACCGCTTCCGCGACCTGCATGTCGTCGCTGTAGTGCGCCCCGCTGACACCGACGGCGGCGACGACCTCGCCCTCGACCGTGATGGGCAGGCCACCCCCGAAGGCGACCAGGCGGTCGATACCCGCAAGGGCACCACGCCCAAGCACCGCGTCGTTCTCGAGGACATCGAACCACTTATCCGTCGGTCGCTTGAAGGCCACGGCGGTGTAGGCCTTGTCGTTGGCCACCTGCAGACTTCCGAGCGGCGCACCGTCCATCCGCACCACGGCCTGCTGGTTTCCACCGTCGTCAACGACAACGATCGTGAAGCTCTTCCCGAGCTCCTCGGCCTTCGCGATGCCCTTCTGGGTCGCACTCAGAACGGACTGGATGGGGAGACGTCCGGGGTGTGTACTCATGTTGGTCTACTCCTTGTCGTCGCGGCTGTGGCCGCAGGTTCAGCGATCGTTGGACAGGGTCATGGCCAAGGGGCGTACGGGCGCGCCGGTCGCACCGACGACCTTCAGCGGCGAGAGGACCACCATGAAGGACGGCGGACCTTCGACGGCGAGTTCGTCGAGTGCCAACGTCTCCACGATCGGGATGCCCCGGTCGACCAGCAGGAGGGCGTGCACCGGCAGCAGGGCGTGGCCCTGACCGGGCGGGATGTGTTCGAAAGCGATGGTGTCCGAGCCCAGCGCACGCACTCCCTTATCAGCCAGCCAGCGGGCGGCCTCGAGCCCGATGCCGGGCACACCGGAGTCGTGACCGATATAGGCAGTCGCATCGCCCCAGTGAGCGCCCCAGCCCGTCCTGATGAAGACGGTGTCGCCGTGGCGGATGTCGGTCCCGGTGGCCTCAACGGCCGCGTGGACCTCGTCGAGCCCGAGCGGACTGTCGGGCGAGCAGACCTCGCGCCCCTGGGCCGCGGCGACATCCAGGAGGATCCCACGCCCGACGATCGGCTCGATGCGGTGGACGCCGTGCTCCTCGAAAGCGCCGCCCAGCTGCGCATCCGCGGCGTCGATACCACCGTAGAGCAGGCCATCGTGCGACACGTGACCGAGCGCATCGATGTGGGTTCCGACGTGGGTGCCCATCACGATGAGGTCGTTGGCCGCCGAGCCGCCGTCATCACGGACCTTGTCGCCGTGTCGGCGCACCAGGGCGTGCCGGAACTGGGGGTGGTTCGGGCTCTGCGGCATCCCCGCGAAGAGCGGGCGACCGAGGTCGAAGATGCGGTCCGGAGCGGGCTCAGGCGTCATCGTGATCCTCATCTCGTGGGTGCTTGTGGACGATCTGCCTGGCCTGGCGGATGACGGCAGCGTCAACGAACCGCCCGTGCACGACACCGGTCCACCGATCGTGTGTCGCGGCGCTGAGCACCGCGGATGCCCAGGCCTGTTCCGCCGCACTGGGCCGGAAGCCGGCACGGATCGCAGGGATCTGCCGGGGGTGGATGGCGGACTTGCCCCCGCAGCCGTGGGTTCTTGCCCAGGAGGACTCGCGCTCGACGACCTCCGCATCGAGGCTCGTCGTCGCGCCAGCGCTAGGAGCGGGGAGGCCAGCCGCCCGCGCCGCCACCAGGACCGTCGCGGTCGCGTGCGACATCGCGGCGGGCGCGTCACGTACCCAATCGACGGGCAGACCGAGGTCGGCGGCCAGATCGGCGTAGCCCAGTACCAGACGACCGACCCCTGCCACCCTGGCGATCTCACCTGCAGCCTGGACACCAGCGGCGCACTCCAACGTGATCTCGAAGCATGGAACCGGGCCGCCCTGGGTTGCGGTCGACGACCGGAGCTCGGCCAACCGGTCGGCGGCGTCCTGCGCGCTGACGACCTTGGGCAACCTGACCATGTCCAAAGCAGCAAGCAGCGACCTCAGCTGAGAGGGCAGTTCCGCCGAACCGTCCACGGGAAGTCGGACACCGATGTCCACGGCTGCAGCCCGGGTGAGCCCCTCGCGCAGCACCCTGCCGAGGGTGTCGAGCCCCTCTCTGGCATCAGCTCCGCCCAGCCCATCCTCGAGGTCGAGGATGACGGCGTCGGCGCCGCTGTGGATCGCCTTGACGAGACGCTCCGGCCTGTTCGCCGGGACGAAGAGCGCGATGGCAGCTGCGGTCATCTGATGACGCCAGCCGAGCGCAGCGCGACGCGAGAGGGCTCATCGATCCCGATCTCGTCGAGGATGGCGTCCGTGGAAGAACCCAGCGCGGGCCCGACGGAACGGACGCGCCCCGGGGTGCGCGAGAAGCGCAGGAACGGCGCCTGTAGCGCCACCTCCCCCACGTCGTCATCGAGGTGGCGTTCGAACACGCCACGAGCCACCACCTGCTCGTCCTCGAGGATGTCCGCGGCGGTATAGACCGGCGCCGCAGCCGCCCCGGCCTCGGTGAACCGTTCGATGACCTCGAGCTGATCACGTGCGCTGATCCAGCTTGCGACCGCGCCGTCGAGCAGTTCACCATGGGCCACACGGCCCTGACCCGTAGCGAACCAGCTCTCGCCGATGACGTCCTCGCGGCCGACCAGCCGCATGACCCGTTCAGCCACCGAGGTCGAGCTCGTCGACACCGCGACCCACCGCTCGTCGCGGGTTCGGTAGAGGTTCCTCGGTGCGTTGTTGGTCGACCGGTTCCCGGCCCGCTGTGGAAGCTCGCCTGTCGCCTCGTACACCGTGGGCCCGACCCCCACTGCAGCCATGATCGGTTCCAGGATGCTGAGGTCGATCTCCTGCCCGACTCCCGAGCGCTCGCGCTCATACAACGCCATGGAAACCGCGGCGGCCCCGGCGACGCCGGCGATACTGTCAGCGAGACCGAAGGGCGGCAGTTGGGGCGGCCCATCCGGCTCACCAGTACTGGCAGCGAACCCACTCATGGCCTCGGTGAGCGTGCCGAAAGCCCGTCGGTCACGGTACGGACCCTCCTGACCGAAGCCGGTGATCCGCAGCACGACGAGCCGGGGGTTGACCTCGTGCAGCTTGTCGAGGGACAGTCCCCACCGGTCGAGGGTGCCCGGGCGGAAGTTCTCCACCAGTACATCCGCATCCCTGACCAGTCGGAGCAGCAGCTCAGCACCCTGGGCGGTGTTGATCCTCAGACCGATCGAGCGCTTGTTCCGGTTGACCGACTTCCACAGGAACGAGTCGTCGCCGGCAGCGGTGCCGTGACCACGCAGCCCATCGCCGTGATCGGGATGCTCGACCTTGATGACCTCGGCGCCATACTCGCCCAGTAGCTGACAGGTGAACGGACCGGCCAAGATGGTTGAGGCGTCCACGACACGCACATCGGCCAGGGCGCCGACGGGGCCGGGCAGATCGGTCATAGTGGGGTGATCCTGTTCTCGGTCGTGCCGAAGCGGGATCCGACCCTGGCGGGCGGCGACCTTCGGCGAGCTTCAGTCTTGTTGCGCCACAGATCAGGCAACAAGCGACATTCCTACTGTCGGAACGTGCCCATGGGCAGCGCCTCACCGGTGATGTCCAGTGACGCATCATCCAGAAGGAAGTGCACGACCTCGGCCACGTCACGGGGCTGCATGATTTCCCCCCTTGGAGTGCCCTGTGCCGCAGCTGCAAGGGCATCAGCGGCGAAGCTCGCTGACATCTCCGTTTCCACGGCGCCTGGACAGACGGCATTGACGCGTATACCGCGGTCAGCATGTTCCGCTGAAAGGACCCTCGCGAGATGGACGAGGCCAGCCTTGGAGACCGCGTAGGCCACTCCGGTGACCGTGCGTGCGTTCAGCCCGGCGGCCGAGGACAGCAACACCACGCTGCTGCGCGGACCGAGCAGTGGTAGCGCAGCTCGACAGCTCAGGGCCGCGCCACGGAGGTTGACCGCCAGTACACGGTCCCACTCCGCTCCGGTCGCCTGGTCGAGCCGGTCGGTCGACATCGTTCCAGCAGCGATCACGAGGCCATCGAGCCGGCCGACGGACACCCGGACGGCATCGAAGGCCGCTTCCACGGACCGCTCATCCGTGACGTCACAGCTGAGGAAGTCCGCGTCCCGGGCCCCGGGACCCGCGGGGAGGGGGCGACGATCCAGAACCATCGCCCTCCAGCCGGCGGCGTGCTGCCGGTCGACGATAGCCCGGCCGATACCACCGGCACCCCCGGTAACGGCGACGACCGGGCCGTTGCGCGCGTCCTCGCTCACCCAACTCACAGCGACCGCGCCGCCTGCTCGCCGTCCCAGACGGCGCTGAAGATGTTCCGCGGTGCCATCGCGTCCCCGACGAGCAGGGTCTGGAAGGAAGCGTCGCTCAGCTCCCGGGACAACTCATCACGCGCCCGCTGCCCCGTCACCAACACCACGTTGTCCGCCGGCTCGATCACCTCGAGGTCATCGGTGTGGACATCGCGGAAGGTGGCGCGATCCTCCTCGATCGCCACGAGCTCACGGAAGGTGCGCAGCTCCACACCCTTGCGGCGCAGGCGCCCCGTGGTGGGGCCGAGGTCACGACTCGCCGCGAGCGCCGGCGCGACCTGGCCAAGCCGCGTCACCACGCTGACACGGTGGCGGCGATCAGCGAGGTACTCGGCCACAGCGACGGCCTGTCGATCACCGATGTCGTCATAGACCACGATCGAGGCACCGAGCTCAGCCGAGCCCTCGAAGATGTCCTGCGGGGTGACCACGTTCCACTGGTCACTGCCGGGGAGGACTGGTGCGTCCGGCGCCCAGTTCGCAGGGTGCAGTGCCGTCCAGCCGTGCTGGACCGCCTCGGACCCCGTTGCGATGATGACGGCGTCCGGCTCCAGACCACGCACGTCCTCCGCGCTCAGATGCCGTCCCGTGAACAGCGCGACACCGAGCTCCTCCAGTTCGGCGAGCAGCCAGGAAACGATGCCGTAGTACTCGCTGTAGGCCTCGACACGACTCAGCCACGTCACCCGACCTCCGAGCTCGTCATCGGCCTCGTACAACTCGACGCGGTGCCCCTTGCGGGCCGCGGTATAGGCGGCACGAAGTCCGGCCGGCCCCCCACCGACCACCACCACCTTCTTGGACTCCTCGGCAGCGGTGAAGGAGTCCGTCCCCAGCTCCTTCTCGCGTGCGACGGCCGGGTTGTGGATGCACGCCAGCGGGGAGTCGGTGATCGCCGCGAGACACCAGTTCGCCCCCACGCAGGGACGGATGCGCTCGTTCTCGAGGGCCTCAGCCTTCGACACCCACTCCGGATCAGCGATGAGCGGACGGGACAGGCCAACGATGTCGGCGGCTCCGGACTCGATCGCACGCTCAGCGATCTCCGGGGTGTTGATGCGGCCCGCTGCGATGACCGGCAGCTCCGGCACAGCCTCCTTGACCTGTGCGGTCGCCTTCAGCTGGTAGCCAGCCTCCTTGGGAGTGGCGCCGTAGATGAGCATGCGGTCGAGGTAGGTGCCCTGGGACACGGAGACGTAGTCGATCAGGCCGCTGCCGGCGAAGGATGAAGCGATACGCGCCCAGTCATGGGAGCGCAGGCCCTCCTCCATCGCCCCGTCATCACTGTTGATGCGGACACCGACCAGGAACTGTGGCCCGACCTCGTCACGAACAGCTTGCAGGATCTCCATAGCGAGGCGCAGGCGTTTGGCGTGAGAGCCGCCGTAGCCGTCAACGCGGTGGTTGGTGGCCGGCGAGAGGAACTGACCGAGCAGGTAGCCATGCGCGAAGCCGTGGACCTCCACGCCATCGAGGCCGCCCTCACGGGCGAAGTGCGCGGAGGCCACGTAGCCGGCGATGATCTCGTCGATGTCCTTGGCCGTCATCTGGTGCGGGATCTCGCGGTACACCGCATCGGGTACCGGTGAAGGCGCCCAGGTCGGCAGCCGGCTGGCCTTGCCGCTCATCTGCCGACCTCGGTGCCACGGCTGCGCGAACAGCAGCGCGCCCCGTGACTGCACCTCGGAGGCGATCTTGCGGTAGTTGGGTACGACGCGCTCGGAGAAGGCGAAGATCTTGCCCAGATAAGGCTGCGTGGTCTCGTGGACCGCCATCGCCTCCATGGTGATGGCACCCACACCGCCCTTGGCCCGCTCCGCGTAGTAGCCGATGTGTGGCTCCGTGAAGTTATGGTCCTTCACCAACTGCGTGCCGTGTGCGGTCATCCAGACACGGTTCTTCATCGTCCGGGGACCGATGTCGATGGGCGACAGCAGATGCGGGTAACGCGGATGTGGCTCAGTCATGTGGGAGAACCTTCCTCGCGGCGATGGGGTCGAAGAACAGGACGCTGGCGAGTGGCCCGGCGTCAGCTCGTGCGGGAGTGATCGAGCCGCAGACTGACCTCACGAGCGGCATGCTTGACCAACGGGACGAAGTCCTGGAGAGCCGCCCGGTCCACACGGCTGATGGGGCCACAGATGCTGATCGATCCCACGACCTCATCACGAAGGTTGAACACGGGTGCTGCGACGCTGCCGGCCTCTCGCTGGCGCTCTCCCTGCGAGATGGCCGCACCGAGGCGACGGGTCTCCAACAGCGAGGCCCGTACCTGTTCAGGGTCGGTCATCGTCGAACCGGTCAGCAGCGGCAGCGACCCAGAGAGGATCTCGTCGATGAAGTCGGGCGGGCAGAACGCAAGGATCGCGCGGCCCGAACTGCCCGCGTGCAGCGGGAACGGTCGACCGAGCTCGACGGTCATCCTGATCTCCTGGAAGCTCGGCACCTGATCGAGGTAGACCCTGGCGTCGCCGATCAACTCCGAGACCGTCACCGTCTCATGGGTCTGGCGAGCGATCATCCGCAGGACCGGCATGGCAACGTTGCGCAGGCTGGATGCCTGTAACGCGCGCGCCCCGAGAGCGTGTGCCAACGGGCCTAGCTCGTAGCGGCGGCCCTCCTCGGAGGGCGAGAGCAGCTGCCGTGAGACCAGAGACTGCAGGATGCGGTGGACCACCGCCTTGCTGATGCCGAGCTGCCGTGAGATGTCGCTAACGCCCAGCGGACGTCCGTCGTTGAGGAACGCGAGGAGAACATCCGCGACACGGCTCGCTGACTCCGTTCCGCTGGAAGGCACATCCTGAGGCGTCATCGTAGCTGGCACTCCGTCCTCCCAGGTCGATTATCGGGGCATCTTGGGCCGAATATCGCACACATTCGCTCAAGCCGCGTGCGCGACACCTGGATGGTGCACCGAGACCTGCAGCGTCAGTCAATCGTGTACCCCCTAACGGAACACCGTTGTGTTTGCCTGGCGGCCCTGGGAAGAGTGCGCAGATACGGGCGACGTTGCTCGGCACACACGGGACAGCGGGATGACGCGATGACGGTGAAGATGGACACCTTGGCGGAACAGTTGGCGACCTTCGCCCGCGCGACCATCGATCAGGGCGCCCCGGGATCGGTCCGAGACAACACCCTGGGCCGGGTCATCGACATCATCGGCCTGGCCATGGCGGCGTCGCCCCTCCCGACGAGCATCGCCGCGCGCGAGCTCGTGCTCGATCAGGGTGGCACGGACCACGCGACGATCATCGGTACCAGGACCCGTGTCCCCGTCGCCCAGGCGGCGTTCGTGAACGGCGTACTTGCCCACTCCCTCGACTTCGATGACACGCACCTTCCCAGCATCCTGCACCCCAGCGCGTCCATCGTCCCTGCGGCTCTGTCCGTGGCCGAACAGATCGATGCGCCGGGCGAACGCCTCCTCGACGCCATCGCCGTCGGTATCGAGGTGTGTGTCAGGGTCGGGATGGTGGGCTTCGACGTCGACAATCGCGAGTCAGAGTTCTTCGCTCGTGGGCAGCATGCAACCTCCATGTGCGGTGCGATCGGATCCGCCGCGGCTGCCGCCACACTTCTTGATCTCGACGAGTCTGGCATCGTCGATGCTCTCGGGATCGCCGCCTCCTTCGCTTCCGGGCTCCTCGAGGGCAACCGGACAGGAGGAACGGTGAAGCGGATGCACTGTGGCTGGGCGGCCAGCGCAGGGGTCACCGCTTCCCAGTTGGCCCAGCGCGGAGTGACCGGCCCCACGACGGTTTTCGAGGGGCGTTTCGGCTTCTTCGAAGCGATGATCGGCGGCCTCATCAACCCCACGGCGCTCACCGACGGCCTCGGGCAACACTGGGAGGTACCTGGGGTGTTCTTCAAGCCCTACCCGGCCAACCACTTCACCCATTGCGCCGCCGACGCGGCCATGGCCATCAGGCGCAAGGGGATCCGCCTCGAACAGATCGCGCGCCTACACATAGGCGTGGCCGGGTCGACGGTCCGGACCATCGGCGAGCCCATCGAGGTCAAGCGGCGCCCCATGACCGGGTATCAGGGACAGTTCAGCGGCCCTTATGTGGTCGCCGCCGCCCTTGACGGCGGATCGGGCCTTGGCCTCGGTATGGACGACTTCACCGACGCATCGGTGAACGACCCCGGTCGGGTGGCGTTCATGGAACGTGTCAGCGTCGGGGCGGACGAGCAGTGCGACGCGATCTACCCCTACCAGTTCCCCGCCATCATCACTGCAGATCTCGTAGATGGCAGCCAGGTCATCGAGGCATGCCTCGTCAACCGCGGCGGTGCGGAACTCCCCCTCTCTGCCGAGGAACTCGCCAGCAAGTTCGCGGCCAACGTTGCGAGGGTGACCAGCCTGGAGGCTGCGAGTGACCTGTACGGCCGGGTGCAGCAGTTGCCGCGCCTGGGAGGCGTCCGACACCAGGTGGAGCGGCTCCAGCTAGCAATGTGACGGCCTCTGAGGAGGAGCTCGCCATCGAGGGCACCGGCGCCAAGCGCTGAGCTCACGGGCAGCCGGACTAGCGTGCGCGCGACCGCACTCTGGGAGGGGTGAAGTTGCCGCGTATCGACACGCTCGAACTGCCCGCCGTCGGACTGGACGCCCTGGACGGCTCGTCCGG
>LFIK01000656.1_pt1 | contig 26261 bp, 36 predicted proteins | sample 643401 | NCBI WGS metagenome assembly LFIK01 (sample SAMN03777447, study PRJNA286221) | soda lake metagenome | biome: soda lake; feature: Kulunda steppe; material: water; isolation source: sample T5-Br brine of Lake Tanatar-5 | place: Russia: Kulunda steppe | collected 2010-07
CATCTCATCCAGGACAGGCTGCAGGACTGCCTCGTCTGCTGTGCACTTTGCTACCCCACAAGCTGGATTAATGTGCAGGAAGTGCTCCCTGATGCGGGAAGCACCACCTACAAAGACATGCTTGCAGAACTTGCACTCCACCTTGTGCTGGTGCGCTCTCAAGTTCCAGCTCAATGACCCTGACATGATTCCACTCCTTCCCCTTCTCTTTAGGCATTTTGAATACATATATGTACATGTAAGAACGTATAGGGGTGGTTATAGGTAGCTGGGGGGGCAGTTGGGGACTCTTCTACCTCCCCTAACCACTACCCTAAAAAATGACCTATAAATGCGGACGCATTGATATTAAATACGCGAATTGTTCGTATCATACGCGCATTGGTCTGGGCAAATGGACGCATGACCCAACCCTGCAATAAATAATGGTAAAATGCGCATCTAATATGGGGTTTGCCCAGGGCTGCAGTCAAAAAGTGCCCAGGCGCTTGTAACGCTCATGTCCCGCAGTTGACGGTGCCACACAAGCCTTACCAAAGCATGAAAATTTAGGGAGCTTGCAGCCAATCAAGCCCGAGACCACATCTCCTGCACATTGATAGAAGGCACATGACCAAGCCAAGTAGGTACCTCGTAAATGTGTAAGACTAGTCTAGATGGTTCATCTAATCAGTAGCAAAAGGACGTCATTGTTTTGGGCTCCTCACTATTCATACATGGATATCTGAACATTCAAGCAAGCATGATGGGGAACAGGCAGTAAATGTAGGCAGTGTAGTAATTAAGAAAGCAGCCAAGACGTTTTGTGCTGCTCTTTGATCACAGATAAATTGTCATCCATTGAAAAGCCAAGCAGGTTAAATTATTTTTGAAGGAAATGAGCAATCACTGCGTCCTTGATGGTGCAATGAGGGTGGAACATTGGTTTATGTATGCAATAGACACATTCAGCTATTATATGCAAAATCATTGCATAACAGCGTTTGCATGCAGTACCTGTGTGGATGCCAACCCGCACGCGTACAGGCTGCTTTGTGTCTGGCATTTCTACCTGCACAACAAGGGAATCAAAACAATCTAGGTCTTGTCCTTTGGCAAATAAAAGATGTAAGGAAGTGTTTTACGGTTCTCAATTAACATTTTGGGGACACAGGCGCTGTTTTCCGCTTAGAAAGAGACAGATCCTTTTGCAACTGTATTTGTTAGCATGTTTGAATAAAAAACAAAACGTAGCCAACAAATCATAGCGATGCAAACGCCAGCACCACCAGCCAACCTAGCTGGCTTCACACGGCAACTTCATGACCTGCACTCCAGGCTGAGCCAAGCCGACTGGCAAAAGATGAAGGAGCTGAATGGATTGATTCGCATTCATGACACTTTGGAACAGCCCCAAGCTTGTGCAGCAGCTTCGTTTGATGGAAGCGTGTCTGATTACCTCGCCTTCCTGCACAGCTACTTACTCTATGAGACCCCTGAATGCCTGTGCCTCCTCCGAACCATCGACAGCAACGCCACAGGGACAAACAATGCAAGGCCAAGCACCAACACAAGAGCCACCAACACAACATGGGGGAGGGGCCACTGCAATAGTGCCTCCTCAATGAATCCTTACTATGCGGTGCAGCCTACAGCCTACATAAACTGATGAATGAGGCTCTCCCCCAAGGCAAGAGTGTGGACAGACGTGCTTGCAAGTGAGCTTGCATGCAAGTTTGCACAATATGGATGCTTGTGGCTATCAGAGGCATTCCAGAGAGTTTGTGGCGTGTAGATTTCTGTTCCTGAGAAGTGCACAGGTCTAGAGCAAGTGCGCTTTCTTTTGCATGTTCCTTGTGGTGTCCAAGACATGGCCACCGTAGTGCCTGTGCTCTTGCAACCCCCCGATTGCGAACCGAATTTTCTTGCTCAGCGCATTGCGAGCATTCCCTTGTAGACCCCTATGTTGACCTAGCAGAGTGCGCTGTGTGCTGCATGCCCCAAGGCCGGTGGCTTAGGAGAAGATAGTCCTCCGGGCTGTCTGCCGCAGAACCCGCAGTGTTGCTCGGTGTGCCTTCCTTTCTGTTCTGTCCTTTCAATTGTGCTCTGTAGGAACTTTCCTGAGTGCCCAACGTCCCTTACGTGTGCTATCTTCAGCTACCCTGCGGCTTCCCGTTCACTGACATTGCTTGAGTATATGTACATGGTGCTGGTGAGAAGCAATTTCTGAATCTATTTGCTTATCTACGAGGTGCTTGCATACAATCTAACAACATGCTACTTTGCACAAAAAAATCACTACATGATTTACTCCATTTCAATGAGCAGCTTAGCTGTCGGACTTTTTGACTGAGGCTTATTGTTCCTATTTGCTTGATTGCGTGCACCAGGATGTGCGTATACCTTGGGTTCAAGATCAGTTGTTTATAAGATAACACAAAAAAATGGATTGATAAAATAAATAGAAGGGGGACAAAGGGACCTCTTTAAGGAATGGCCCCCAAGCCCAGCGTCAACCCCTTGGCTAGGCCCCTAAAGCCCATAACTTCTGCCAAAAGGCTACAGGCTGACCGTTCACACACCCAGATGAGTCCCATCTGGAGAGGGAGGTCAAGGCAGCAGCTGCAGCTGAGTGGGAGAGTCTGGGGCTGCCCCAAGTCAATTTCATGTGTGTTGCAGTTTGCAAACAAATTTGTGCATCAAATCTTGGTCATTGAATTGATGCACAAGTTTGCTTACAGGTGCTGCAACTTACCCTTTTCACCAAAATCATATACTTCTAAAGAAATTCAAGCTTGGAACGAACTCCCAAGTAAATCATGGGCAAGACCAAAACGAATTGAAACATGCTTCTCTGGACCCAAAACAAATTGAAACAAAATAGCTAAATTATGAACTCTCAGTCTATAGACAAACTGGTCATGGGTGCACGGTATTATGACTACAAGTAAGCCCCACCTGTTCTGCCTCTACAAGAAGCGCCTTGGCAAAGGCCATGACCCGCTCAGCTGATTTAGCGGGGTTGTGATCCTCTTCTACGGTAAGCCCAAAGCCTTCAGCGGTTTGCTCAGGGGACAGGAGTCCACCACTGACAATATAACAGTCCCCTGCAGTTTCCACCTGCCATTGTGGTTCAAAAAGGCGTATTGAAAAAGGTTGGGGCACGATATTCTAAATGGTTGAGGCAGGGGAATCTAGAAAGTTCATCCTGCACTTGAGTGACATTCACAGGCCAATGAATATTTTTGCAAGGCAATCCATGTTTCTCACTCCCCTTGAAAATTTTGTGCACACAAAGGATACCGTGCCACAAATATTTACCTGGATAGGCATTTAGCTTAGCAAAAAATGCTTACATCAAAATGATGCCATTGCTCTTACAAATGAACAAGCCATTGCTCTTACAAATGAACAAGCATTTGTTGCTGAGGGTGGTGGGGGTGGAGAGGATGGTCAATGGAGGAAGGGAGGTTTGAGTAAAAAACAATTGGGTCAAATACCTTGTGCACTTTGTATTTGTCGGTAAGCCGGTCAAAAATGGAGAACAGTCTATTAAGGAAGATCATGACTTCGACGGGGGCAATATTCTGCAGGCAGTGTTGTATTTTTCTGAACTGGCATCAAGAAATCGTTACTTTGCAATGGCAGGAAAATGAGAGTGCTGCCTTCAAAGATGAGGGTCATCTCAAAATGAAGTATGTGCCGCTTTTAAAGATGAAAGGGTGTACGCTCTAATCAAGTACAGCTGAGACTGCATTCTGGTGCGGCCATGGCAAGGACAAACAATAGCACTCAGGCTGATTCCATGCAAATTACGGCTCAACACAGGCTTTGATTTGATCACTATTACGGCTATGCTTTCCAGAGTCAACCTCAATTGCTTACCTCGCAAGTGGCTGTGAATCCGCAGATGTCCATGAACAGCAGCGTGACGTCCTTGTGGGCACGTGCCAGATGCCCCACGTTCTGGCTGACAGAATCCTGGCTTTGTGTTGCCAAGAACTACAAATGGTGTGGAGCAAGGCAAGCCAAGTTCACTACATTTAAAACTACTTGTGGCAGTAATGTACACAAGGATAAGGGCAAAGATAGTGCTCTTTAACTAGCCTCACGCAAAGAAGCATAAGAGCGCTGCGTGCATTTTCAAGGCTAGTTTCAGCGTGCCAAAATTGTTTCTTCCCACCTGGACAGCATGTTGTGGCATCATGCTTGACAGGAGGGCAAGCTGTGACTCAGCCAGTGCTGACAGGGTGGCCCTTGCTTCTCTGTAAATGTGGAATAAGATATCCAACTTTTTGCAAATGCAAGAGACCTTACCTGCATCAGTAAGGTTCCATCCATGTCCAGAATGCTAGCAACAAAACGGGCAAAAGCTAGAATGCCTGAATAGAAGCACAGTCAAACCTTGATTTGGGGCTCATTACTACAACTTACAAGTGTTGTGTGCTGTCTGAGATGATGACGAGGAGCAAGGACCTGCAAGCAGATTGTGCCCAGTGCTATTTTGTTGGTACCGCACACATTAAGATGGAACAGCAAAGGTACATGCCAAAAGCTTATGTGGCTTAAGCTTCATCATTACACAAGGCAATGCCAAAGAGCATACTGCTGTGTTATAGATGAACTGAGAAAGAAATTTGCGAATATCCAAACATATAAATGACAAGTTTTTTACACTGCAATGGGAAGGCACGGCATAACAACTAGCGTACACAACAATCAACACTGTGTAAGCCGCACGCCTGCCTTGTCTTTGGTAAAAAGAGTAGCACAAGAAGGGCATTCAACCACACTGCAGGATTTGTCATCATCCTTACTCCTAGTGTAACGCATGGAATCCACATGACTGAGTCCTCCAAAGTCCTGACCCTTAAGTAACATCCATCACTTACTTGTCTCCATGTGCAGACTTGACAGCCGACACTGTGATATCAAAAGATTCAGGCCGAGTCAAGTCCTCTGCTAAACAGCTGCAAGCAGAGATCCCAGGATGCTGGCCTGCCATGGGGCAAATGGGGCAAGTAATAATGGGGCAAGTATCATTGTCATTAGGAGCCAGTGAACCCGGACCAGGGCCGTATAAAGGCAATGAAAGATTAAACTGCAATGGCATGCTCTGGTTAAGTGCTCCACTGCGCAGCATGGGTATCAAACGCAAGATCATTAGAAACCCCTGGACTTTTATTTATATCGCAAGCATTAACCTAAATCACAGCAAACTCTGTGAAGATGAGACTCTGAGACTGTGAATGCCACTTGTCAATTCACCCACACCGCATTGCCTTCTTATCAGAAAGTGCACTTTTGCAAAGCACAAGATGACAAGACAAAAAAATTCGAGAGGTAGAATTTGGCATTCCCAATGCTACAACGTACCATGTTGACTGCACATGCTGTTGGTAACGCTCCTCATTTGGTGGTCCTTATGGCCAGGGCCAAGAGCCGGCATTTTCAGATGAGGTGACCTAGGTGAGGGAGAGCTCTCATCCTTTGTCCCCTGATTTGACACCCTAGACTTGGACAGGGTTGGATCAGGTGACAGGGCGTCCTGCTCCAAGTCTTGAGGGCCAAACTTATTGCCGGACTGCGCCTGTAAGCAAGAAGCAAGGATTCAGCACGGACGCTGACATAGTGTTTCTAGAAAAGGCACAAGCCTGGGTGGAGTAGTGCTACACGTATTGGGTATCTGACGATCACCGATCATCTATCCACAATCAACTTTTTGCACTTATGAAAAAAGCCGTTTTTTATACTTGCGTCCAAGACCACTGCATAACTACCAAGATTTGTTACCCTTTGGTTTGGCACATATTTGATGACACCATATCAGGCCTGGCTTTAATAAGACCCAAGAGTAGGTGTTGGGATTTCAAAGACGCCTTTAACCGATTAAAAGGGATAAGGTTGCACATATTTTTGTCCATGTTTTGCAAATTAATAGCCTCGAAAGTGTGGAAGTTTTTTTTTAGCGCTACACAACTACTTCCACCCCCTGCCTCACAATTTTTTTGCGCCATCACGGATTTCAGCATTGGTTCATGAAGGGTGCCAAAACAACAGCGAATGTTGTCCTCCTGTTAAGCCAAACTCCTCCGAAGTTTTTGCCTGCTCATTGCTCTGCAAATTTCTCTATACTGTTGAAAGGCTGCTTGAACCAAAGCTTTTCATGCACGTAGGTGGTTGCAATCGGTGTACACTACTGCGCACAGCACACCATGTTTGCAGGTATGCAGAGCATTTTTTGCACCTGCCCCCAAGACCTCTCCAGTTGATCCCACAGTTTGCAACTAAATTCCAGTAGTTTAAGGGCGAGCCCTGGACATCGAGGAGCCTTGTCTTGTATTTGTTAATCCTGGACCTCTTTTAAGAAAGGTTAAGGGGCCTAGGCAATTTGAGAAGAATATATGAGGTCCTTTGTCAATGCTGACTGATTTGTCTAATGATTTGGTGGAAGCACCTTGACAGGAAGCTAAAAAACAACACCATGTGCCGCTTGATCACATCATTCCTTCAAATATTGTTTTGAACAAAGCACCTGTGCCTCCTTACGATAATGCGCCACCAAGGCCCTCCCCCGTGTAGGCCAAGGTATTGCAGCGGCTCGACGAGCCTCTTTGGGATACTGAGACACCCTATTTGCCCACCCTTAGCTCTAGTAGCGATCTACCGATATAGTTGCTTGGTACTGATCAAGCAGAATTGCTGATTCCAAAAATACCCTAGCTCCAATCTGCAGGGGAATATTGCGATCAGTTCATCAGATACAAAAAATCACCTGTGAAAGGGCTCTCAACAGGGCCATTGTGCGAGTGCTGCCTTCATCATTTCTGCCCTCGCCTTCAAATACTTGGATCGCCCTCTCAGATCTACGTGCATGCAAAGCAAGAAAAAATGGTTGTTCATACATGGTACCACCTCGGACCGAACAAATTGTCTGGTGCCTCTAAAATGCATGTGAGAAAGCAAAACTTTGCGATGTAGAGGGAAATCATTGCCAAGGACCTTGGATCAGCGGGCTCCAGGAATCAGTGTGACGTGCACTGCTTAGTGACAACGTCAAATTGGGAGGATGCACACAATTTAGAGGTTGCTTGTTTAGTTTAGGAGCAGATAGGCCAGCCTTACGTATCTTGTTTAGGGCAAAGCTGACCTTCTCATTATGCAATGGACTACATAAAAATAATCCCAATGCATCCTATGCTCACATGACAAGGGAAGGGGGCCGACGGCGCCTGCAGCTGGTACTAGCTTGGCAGATGGAGAGCTCGCGTTGTGGGACAGACGCTGCATGCCCCAGTTGAGGCTCACTGCTCAAGGGAGCTGTTGCAACATAACACCCTCTGGCTTCCTGGCAGAAGGGCTCGTGCCAATTAACACTCATACTTCTGTGCAGGTAGTTGCCTGGAGCTGGGCCTCGTTCCAGGCCATGACCTGTTGGGCAGACAGCAAAGTGAAAGGGAAAATGGCAATTGCTGCAGGAATCTGTATGCTCAAGATGGAGCAAGAAGTGTTAACAAACGTGTGGGAATGTGACTGGTGTGCTTCCCCATCTCAATTTAAGGACATGGTATTGAGCCTTGAAAGTGCGGTCTGGCACTTGATGGGGCATTTGGCATCTTTCTTCAAGATTTGCAACTGACCCCCTAACGCAGGTGCTTCCCTTGACTTCAAGTCCGCCTCTGTCTCCCCATGACCCATCAAGCATAAGTCCCCATCATGCATAAATACACATGCCTGTTGTGCGTTTACGTCCACTCACTTTCGCTGCCATGCTTGTACCCTCCGTAGCTCCCTTCTAGGCTGGCATAACCAGATGGCTCTTGTTCATCTAGCCCCCCTGGAAGAAAGGGGAGGTGAGGGGACTTGCCACCACACCATGCATCCTCAGCTGCCCTTGTGGGTCCTTGGTTTTCAACGGCGCCTCTATTGGCCATACTCTCCAACTTGTTAACTGACCCCACCACTTCCTCCACATGTCCATGTCTACTTTTGGTGGACTGGCCTGCAAGAATTGCGAAATAGCTGCACTTGAATGTTTGATAAGAAGATCACTTACATGATGCTAAAAATGCACACACTTCCTCTCTGAGGCCAGTGCTGGCATGTACAGCTCAGATTCCAACACTAACTCCCGCTGTATTTTGGAGTTTAAATGCGTTGCTGATTGCCAAACTAGAAGGGAGTGCAAAGCAACCTTGTAGAAATCAACCTAGAAGGAAGGAAAACACATAATCTAATCATTCTTCAATGTCTTTTGTGGAATGCATAGCAGGCTTAACTAGCTTTTGACTTAAATGCTAGCCAAGGCATGAAACAGACCCATACATGAAGCGTCATTGTATCATTTTGCCATGGAACACGCGGGTACAATGGTGTATCTTTAATCCAGTATATGACATACAACACACATGCCATTTCATGCAAAACACAGAGCATAACGCAAACCACAATTTGGCTCCCATAATCTTGTAAAATCTTATGAAAAGCCAAAATAGTCAACTGCAATATTGGGCGTGGTGGTGCCGCATACTTTTCTTTAGAGGAAGGGTCAATGCGAATGAGAACTTTTCTAGGCTCCCAGGGTCATAGCTAGTTGGTGTCAGTGAATTTTAAGGACTAGTCAGTAAACCTTCAAGAGATTGCAGTTATTCGACTCCAAAGCTTGCATGAGCATACTCACCTTTGGGCGAAAATGCCTGTGGAAGAGAAGCTTGCATGGGCAAGTCTATGTTTACATGGCCCTTCCAATGCCTGCACAGTGCAAGCCAATAGGCCACTGACCATGAAGGCTTGCTGCTGCTTGGTCACATATAACTTCCCAAAAGGGTGACTCGAGAGTACAATACACTATGAGCAGCTGAAGCGCCCATGGATCACCAAAGAGGGCATGGTGATGCCACTGCAAAGGTGTTGTGAAGAGGAATTCTCCTGGCAGACATAATCTAGCACAATTGGACATGATGGACATGCATGCATGCAATTCTTCACGCAGGGTTGTTGAATTTTGTCTCTGTTTGCAATCACCCTTTACATTAAAAGGGGCAATCATTTCACCCTGATACAGAACCAACATATCTAGCAGCAGCAGCAGCAGTAGAAGCAGCAGCAGCAGCAACAGCAGCAGCAGTAGCAGTAGCAATAACCACAACCACAAGGTGAGCTGGCTATACTCGCATTCCTTAATAGTAAGCTCGCCTCACCTTCCTTCAACTACTGTTTCAAGCACTGCCGCCTCAGCTTCCTGACCAAGCAGGGCTCCCAAAAATGACAGACTGAGCCCTTCTCTGCCATTGTCTGCATGCTGCTGCTGTTGAGCATAGGCTGTGCACTTCTTGCTGGTGATGCGCAGGACGTGCTCCAGCAGCTGCGCAGCTGCAGCCTCAGAACCAGCTCGGCTATGCAGCACTTCCATCGTGTCACTGCAGCCATAGCAGCAACACCACCAACCAGAAGGCACAGATGATAAAGAATGATCAAGAAATGGTTGAGCAACAAGGGCACGTGCACATTTCTATGACAAAGACTCATTAAAGATAAATCATTTATCAAAGGACCATGGAAATTAGGAGTTTATTTGGTCAAGAGAGCTTCAAAGGGTGTGCAAGCTCACCGGGTGCAATGTGATCACGTTGCGTAACAAACACATAGTTCAAGCAACTTGGCAAGAATGAGTGCTGTCCAGCAACAAGTCCTCATTGGGACCCATGGCCAAGAAGAGTGAAAGTCAGGCATTTTCCATGACCAAATTACAAATCGGCGAGCCTGAACGTGTGCAAGCACACGCAGAGCATGCACATGAGCATAATCAGCTGCACGTTTATGCAAGGCCGCTTTGAACAAAAATATTGCAGTCAAAGATCATACAGGCAAACATGATCCCTTAGTGCATGTGATGCTACTCTCAAGCATTTGCTTGGCTTGATCATGACGCACGTAATTCAAGTGCATGCCACACGCTCGCACAGATTTTCTGGACAAGCTTGCAACAATTGTTGACTGACATCGCTTTGGCTGGTTTGGGCAACATTGTAGGCCCTGGGATAGAGCACCGACGATTGCGGCTCACCTTGATAGGACAACAAAGGAGAAGGGAGCAGCTTTAAAGAGGCTGTCATAACTCAGCGATTTGAAGTCTTCGCTTGCGTCAATGGAGTGTGGCTTGGGCTGGCCCGCCTCTGGCCATGAGCTTGTGTCGTGCAGTGAGCTGGAAGGGAATGAAGGCACCACTCCCGAGCTGGATTCAAGTGGGTCTGGCATGCGGACACATGCCGCGCCTGCCACATCAAGCCCAGCTGTAGGAGGGCTGGCAGGCTGCAGGGCAGCCGGCAGATCTTGCTGGTTGGTCCGTGCCGTGCTCTGCTGTCCTCTTGTTTCATGGTCCTGCAAGCACCAGCCCTCCCGGAGTCACAGAGTCATGTGCCACATAAGACTGAGCACAAAAGACTGTACCAGTCATATTCCTGACGGTACACATGCAAATGTTTCTTGAATGCAATACATAATGAATGAAATTCACAAACGATCCATCGGATTCACACCAACGCCCCTTCACCAGATGGACCTTTGGACCTTTGGACTGACACCCAATGGTTCCTTCTTCGCACGTCAAGGGAATCACGGGGCACTGATTACTAAGCACGAAGACCCCTCCCAAACATCAGTCCGGTTGCTTCAACTTCTGGATCCTTACCTGAGTCCAAAGTCCCGGTTCCTTTGGACCTTTGCGTGGAAAGAGACAGGCCAGCATTCGCTTGCTTTTATTTCCACACTGACTGTCAGAGACTCAATAGAGAAATCCGGCCCAACCGGTTGGGGATAAGGATTATCCCCCGCCGACCGAAATACAAACGATAACACGGTTTAAGCTCCAAGGTTTCAAAATTACTTTTTGTGAATCCTTCCTGTCTTCTCTAAGTGACCATTCAAAAAAGATGAACCCTCGATAGGGACCAGGCCTGGGTCCACATCCTTGGAATCAGCTGACGGATATTCCGCAGGCGGCCGCATGGGACACCCGGCTGCATGGGGCACCCGTGCATTTCTCAGGTATTTCCTTTGAATAGTCCACTTGCTAGTCCAATCGGCCTCGCGCATCCGTGCCCCACAGCTTGGTGGACAGCATTGCGGTGCTACCCAGGTGTATCCCAGCTAGTTGTACAACATTAATTTACCCTCAGCAGGTCACCTGGAGCTTGAGCTTGCAGACCACCATGCTCAGGCTAATGGGCCATCATCTGACCTCACAGGTGCACATTTGCAAATGTGACTGCAGATAGGCGCAAAAGCACTTGTCAAATCCTGGTGCAAATGCCGGAAAATTCCACCATGTATGCACCATGCCGTTCCTTGCATGTACATGTGGGGGCTCTCTACCACTGGTGGAAGCCTGGCAGGCTTACTGACTAATCCTAACTGTACTGCCAAGCACTGCCATGCATTTCTAAAGGAATATAGTTACCGTACACATGATGTAGCACTATGTGCATGTGCACAACTTGAACATGAGTGTTAGCATGATGGTGCCCCCCTGCATGTACCGGACACACACAAGGTGTGCTGCACGCGACACTGTTGCTGGATGCAAGGCTGGGGGCACGCAAAAACATGCGTGCATGTGTAGGGCATGGAGGTATGCACTGAAACACAATGCATTCTTCGCATGCCAAAGCATGTATTTGCAATTGGAAGCCCTGCAAGCACTCAGAGTACCCTGTCTCCAGACTCACTTCAGCCTCTACGCACCTGAAGACGGAACATGTCAAAGTGCTTCAAAGGCAGTCTAATTTACCAGTGTTAAGCCTTGATAAGTGCTACTGTCAGAAATATCGATTGCATTCAAGCCATTCAAAATCTACAGCATTGCAACAAATGTTCAGAACTCTGTCATTCAACAATACCATTCTCGCTTGAAGATCTATTGTGGTGCTTTTGTTTTGCGCATGCTTATCCCCCCTGTGTCGTTCCAATCTGAACATATGCTCTGATGGTGGTATTCTGGTGGAGGTATTCTGGTGTTTTTCTTATTTTTGCTGCGTGGTGGGGACCATCTCTATCAAAGTGCGCTACAGATCATTAACACTGTAGCAATGCCTAGCTGGAGCATGAGTGAGGCAGCAGGGTGGTGTGTGCATTTCCTATTATATTGTCTGCCTGTGAAAGTCGAACCCAACTAACCCGACCACCGTGATCTCAGCTCTTACACACCTTCTAACAGAGAGATGTTACCACATGACCATTTTTCTCAGACCTGCACTGCCATGCATTGATAGTATGTTGATGGCTTTTATTTCAGGTATCGGGGGCTTTTTTGCTGGTGATGACCAGCCATAAACCAATTAAATCAATAACCAGATTGGTGCTCAAACCCTTACCTGCAACTTGTAATTCACCTGTATCAATTTGACTACTGCAGCAGATGCAGCACTGCGTCCATTGGTACTTTCCGCATCAAACAATGCATACAGGAACATGACCTTTCGAACAGGTTACACATCTACATGTGGCTCCTGAGCAATTCCTGCTGGTATATATGCAAGCCAGGTTTGGGCCACCCCATTCTTACCACAGTGCAAAGAAACGGACAATACTTCACAAAAATGGCTGGTAACGGTGCTCAAGAGGATTCTGATGGTCAAGGACACAACCCTTTCACGGTGCATCATGCGCGAGTGGGGTCTAGAGCCTCTACAGTTCAACTGGTTCGGGCGGCAGTGCGGCTGTACAATGCTTTAACTCAAAGCAATAGCTCCACAGCGAGAAAGATCTTACAAGCTGACATGCAACTGAGCTCACGGTGCAATGATTGCTGGTCATCTCACAACCTGTCTGCTATGAATGGTCTCACACAATCCTACTATTTCAAGGAAAGGCTGCGGAAGTGTGAGCCTATTGATCTGGGTCGTTTTGTTGTGAATTTCAGGGAGAGGCACTTGGAGTATTGGACGCCTTATTCTGATACGCATTCACGAGAGCGCAACAGCAAACGCTCCACTTACCATCAACGGTGCACCCTCCCTACCAAGGGGGCCCTGGTCACACATTCACCACACACCCTTCCTAGATACGTGCTCCTTGATCTCCCTCGTGACGTTATTCGCAGTGTGGCTCGCTTCAGACTCCTTGCCTACACCCTTCGAAATTAAAACTGTGACCTGGACTCACAATACCTCCCCTACTTGTGACTTTGTGTAATGCTAATGATGCACAAGAGCAACACGCCCTTTTTCACTGCGCCCACCCACACGTGGTCTGTCTCCAAAGGACTTATGCGTCCCTACTTCCTCCTGCAGGCTTCAACAATGTGTCTGCTCTTGTGGGCCAGGAAAACAATAAGCTTTATTTCTTCATTCATGCACTGATAGTTTTTTATGAGCAGGCTAGCAGTCACACTTCTTGACTGAAGGCCTTTTCTTTTAACCCTTGTAACCCTTGTAATTCACACATGTTAGTGACTGTATAGGTTTGGCAGTTGATCATTACTCGCATGACATGTGAAGGATCAGTAAGTGATGTAAGGGTTCAGTGCGTGACATGCAGGCTCAGTTGCAGGCCTGATATGCTTATGCCAAGCTGCCATTGTGAGGCAGGTACAGCTGTGTAATCTTTACCGTACGGATTTTACTTTTTTCTACCATTTTGTTGTGCATATGATTTCCCACAGTGGAGGACTGTCTGGAGCCCCTAATAGTCACACACTGCATGCCACCTGAGAATCCCGCTCATGGCATGCTAGCAGTCTCTCGCTTGTCTTGGTTAGGTTAGGTTATCTAGCTGTATCCGCCGAATGAGGGCAGCTGAGCTGAGACCTATAGGACCTGCAACCTGGACCTTATCTAATGTGGCACAAACACAAAAAGAAAGGTAGTGTCTGGAAGCTAACAGACTTTTGCTTGTCTTGCATCTTGCCCTAAGAGTTGAAACCGGTTGTTGGCAAATCCACAATAGGCTCTGTGACAAAGGTGACTTGCATGATGTCCAGGATGTAAAGCATGTCTTTCTTCATGCCCTTGCTTAGAAATGTGTTATTTGAGAAGGAGATTCACAGAACAATTCGCTGATTTTACTGACAGGACTTACATTGGAGACACAGGCGCTTTTTACTTTGACAACATTGGAGCTGAGGATGTGAAATTGTTTCTCTTGAACCTTACAACTGGCAATCCTTGTAACCTTGAACCTTACAACTAGCAATTTTTTAAGCAATACAAGAATCAGCATGTCGCAAAAAAGAATGTGATGAAATTTAGAACGGGGTCTCTTATCAAGAGTCTTAACACTCAGAAAATGGCCCACCTCTACAGCAGAGCCACTAGTTCATCTTGTCTGTCGTGTCATCAGCCAGACAGCCAAATCCATATGCTTTCTGGCTGTCAGAATGTTTTAATTCAAAACATGGTGACTGAAAGACATAATATTGCTTCCAGGCTCATCACCAAAACCTTGAACAAAGGCAAGTTTGGAGGAAACATCATTTCTATAGATATTGGAAGTGAAACAGGGGATGGCTTAACAAAGTCTGGTCTTGCCAGCACATGTAGCTAAGAGTACTTTACCCCAATGGCCTCTATCAAAAATTTTAGCAGACGAACTTCGATTCTGCTCAAGACCAGATGCTATTTGCATACTGACAGTGGGTACGCAAAATGGCCATCAAAGACTCTTTGTCTTGGAGACACACAGGCTATACACCCTTCGCGCTGGGATGTATACCTCATTGAAGTGAAATATTGTGATGATACACGACCAGAGCAACAACTAGCAAGAACAACTGAACAGCACATTGGATTGAAACACGCCCTTGCACAGCAATGCCACAAAGTAAGCCACACATACACATACCATCCTGATTGGAGTGATGGGGACCATCTATAAATGTCATACTGAACTACCCATCAGTAAGCTTGGCCTAGACCAGTGTAGAGTAAGAAAACTTACTCTCGATTTAAGCACCCATTCTATCGTTGAATGATTCAATATGCAACAAAGATCATTTATACAAGCAGGAGGTTGAAAAAGATCAAGGAAAGAACATATGGCTCTTTTCAGAACCCTCCCAATCCCCACTAATAACCTTCTTCCTAGTTTGATGGTGGCGGTTTGCCTGGTGCTTGCACCAGATGTGAACTTCTTCATTAATTCACGCAAACAGGGATTACCTTGTTGGCGTAGTCTTTCTTTCTTTCTTTCTCTTAAAGCAGACATACAAATCATTCTTTTTCTTTCTTTGGAGGCCCCTTATCTTCCGCATGCTTTGCCTAGTCAGACTGTCTTTGATTTTCTTTCTCAATGGCACAATAGACTCTGCAATTTCATTTTGGATATTATGGATTATTTTTTGGCTGGCGAAGACCAGCAACAAACCAAGCAGCCTAACAACCAGGCTGGCGGTTAACACTTAAACTTCAAACTTGTAAACTTTTAAACTTTTTTCTTTCTGAGACTAAGGATATTTTTGGTCTGGCTGGCAGTGTCCAGCAAGCCCAGCAGCCAACCTATCATAGGTAGATGATCTGGCTAAAGGTTTTAAGTTGAACCCATCATGGGTAGTTACAATAATTGTAACGAACTAACTTGCATCTTGGAGCATGGTGGATGAACCTCTGGATTTCCAGTAGTTATGGATGCGTGGCCCAATTCTTAAATGCAGAGGGGCGCTGGGCAGTTGGTAGCAACACCAGTAACATTCCTTTGGAGACGCTTCTAATAATCTGGTTTGCATGGACTCCAGACAGAAGTACAGGACAAGACCGACAGCAGCACAAGCTACATGGCTAAAGCAAGCCTCAGCAAGGTCTGAGGTTTGTGTTGACTGAGTGTGTAAACAAACCAGGCTGTTGCAAAAGAAAAAGTCAAAAAGTGGTGCGATTTAACCTACATTGGTACAAGCCTTTGAGAAGACGCCAGGACGTTTGCTTACCAAAAAAGTAAAGAAGGGCTGAGCCATTGACATAATAAGAGCCATTGACACAATGAGAGTTGCATGAAGACTCTGAGGAATGGTCCGCCACATGCCACACTCACCAGACAGGTATCTGATGTGGCATGCTATGATTTCTGACAAAGAGCACGCATGCACACAAAACGCACGTACACACATGTCACTACAAACAAAGGAAACCATGCGTCCCAATTTGGCACAAAGCAAAACTCTGCCAGGCCATGTGTCTGGATGGGCGCTCTTAGAAATTCGACGCAGCAGAGGAAAGAAAACTGGCTCAAACTGAATCTTGAGCTGTAGCACCTACCCTGTGGACAGGGATATGGAGCGACCCCTAGACAGACAATGCCGCTGAAGAACGAAGAAAAACTTAAATCTTAAGCTGAAGTACTCTGTGGGCCAGGGCACGCCGGATTCGGGGCATATGGAGGCAGCTGAAGTCGAAATCCCTGTGACAAATAGGGACACGGTAAAGGGACAGGGATTTGTTTGTTGGAACAGTCATGAAGGGCAGCAAGCAAGCTCAGTTTCACATTGTCTGCGGCCCTAACTAGAAGAGAGGATCCGCTGTGTGAACAAGATTGACTGGAATCTTTCTTGAGTGGGTATGATCCTCAGGGGAACCTCCTACCCGAAAAGCCGAGGCTACTGCCCTTGGAGCGCTGGGCCAATACACACACAGCGTGCAATGCTTTGCAGAGTCAGGAGAACCCCACGCTCAACAGAAGGCCTCCAACACCGACAGGCTGGAGGGGCAGCACATTGCCGCTGGGTCAATGCAGGCAGGGCTTTGATGCAAACAAATCTTGCAGGTGGTGGGATTTGCAGCGCAGGAGCAGAGAGGAATGCAAAGTGGGGGCGCGGACAGTGAGTGCAATGTAGCACGCATATGCGCTTGCAGGAGATGGCAGGGGGGCGTGTAAGCAGATGCGTGCAAGCCGCATGTTGGGCAACGTTGCCCTGGCAGCCTACATGCGCGCACCTTCCAGTCCCGACGCACTCTGCAAACTTGATGGCAAACACGCCGCAGTCACTGCCATTGTTCTGCGTGGGCACATCTTTGGGCTCTAACTTTGGCCAGGACAGTGCGTCTCCCCACTGCGCAGCACAGCAACAGCAGGGGTCATGGACGCCACAGCGGCGCTAGTGCCTTGATGAGGAATCTGATGGCCCAGAGAAGAGAAGCATCTTTACAGAATAGTCGCATCTGTGCTCAAGTTGATTGGTGCACATTGATCATGCTGCTCTGCAGACCGCATGGGCGCACACAGGATGGTTAAGAAAACCCATGTATCGGTGGGGCTCAGCTAACTCCCCATCATCATGTGTGCGGTGGTAAACTTGCACAGAACTGGCAGGCAAGCAGATGATATAGGCGCATGCAAGGGCTGGCAGCGCGTCTGGGCAAGGCTCCGGCACCACAGGTTTCCTAGAATTCACAATAGCAAAGCCCACCTGCTGCAAGCCCTGCTCGCCCAGCTTGTCACGCGCCTCGTCCACCACCCATTGGGCCAAGTGGTCCAGCACACCACCATGGCCGCCCTGCATGTGTGTGTATGTGTGTGCGCGCGCGCGGACGTGTGCATGTGTACATGTGTACATGTGTGAGTGTGTGTGTGTGTGTGCGTGTGTGTGTGTGTGCGTGTGTGTGCGCGCGCGCACGAGTGCATGTGTACATGTGTACATGTGCGTGTGTGCGCGCACGCACGTGTGTATTTGTACATGTGTACATGTGTGAGTGTGTGTGTGTGCGTATGTATGCGCGTGTGTGTGCGCGCGCACACGTGTGCATGCGTACATGTGTACATGTGTGCGTGTGTGTGTGTGTGTGCGCGTGCGTGGGCGTGGGCGTGTATGCGTGCGTACATGATGCGTGTGTGTAAGCGTGCGTGCGTGCGTCAAGTGCACCGTCATCACACGTCAAATAAAGCGTAGAATGCCTTGGGTCAGGGAGTCGCTGCAGGCCTTGTGCATGCGCCTATGCCCACTTAGAAACTCCTCAACCAATCTGCCTAGGCCTGCTGACAACAGGACCGCGCGACTGCAGCTGCAACCGCCACACCCGGTAAGCACTGCCCTGTCAGCTGCCGCGGCCACGCACATGTAGGCTGTCGAAGTAGAACAGCTGGCGGCCCTGCAGGTCCACCATGGCGCACGCCCAGTGCGTCTGCCCGCAGTGCACGGGCACCACAAGGCGGTCACACTCGAGCAGGCACGAGGACGCTTGGCCGTAGTTGGCCAGCCGCTTGGGCATCGTCCAGCGACGCACGTTGGTGTACTTGTAGGCATGCGCATCCTGCAGCCCAGCCCGCATTAGTGCGTGGCGTGGAACACCAAAAAAGCGATCCTTGCAAGTGAAAGCATGAATGTAGCTTAGCGTGGACAGGCACGCATGCCTCCTAGGCCAGCGTACCTCAAAGCGCATGGCTGCGCCCACCAGCTGGGCACACCAGCGCATTGACTGCTGGCAGTCTAAAAACCCAGGCGGCATGACTGGGAACCGGGTTTTGGGACGGGTATGCACCATCACAGTCTGCAGGGTCCCCACAGGTCCCACCACAGGGTCCCCCCAGTCAGCAGGGTCACAGGGTCACACCAGTCTGCAGGGTCCCCCACGGTCCCACCAGCAGCTGCGCCACAACCGCAACCACGCGCCTCTGTGTCCACATTCACAAAAACAGGTACAGGAGTACACATCCATGTACACAATTATGTGACGTACACACACATTTATTCACACACGCACGCACACACACACACCCCAGTCCCAATCCTCGCAGAAGCTCAGGCAAAGAGGGCATGTGATCTGCACACCGTGCACCAAACCTCACCTTGAACAGCTTGTTCAGGAAGAACGAGTTGAAGAAGTGGCACTTGGGGAACGAGGATCCACGCTGCCTCGCGACAGTGTCTCGCTCCTGCATGTTGCAAAACCGAAAAGAGCTTGTTGTACGTCTGGATCCAGCCTTTCAAGTGCTCTACGCAGCTCAAACCTCGTGACCCTGGCAGGCATAAGTGCTGCACAGGGCAGGGCCAGTCACCACCAAACTTGGCATTTACTGCACATCCATGGCTTTGTATCAGGTTTGATCCACCTTTTCAGTCCAAGCTTTCCAATCAATAACTCGCCCCTTCACAGTACAAGCATGCCCGCACACTTGCCCCCAAGCCCATACCCTTCTTAGCCCCTCACCCTCACCTTCATCTTCACCCTCACCTTCAACCACACCAATATCCACACGCATCTCTACTTGCGGAATGACACCATTCTCTCCCCTGTACACACACCACCCCACACATGCACGCATGCATCACGCCTGCCCAGCCGTCGCGTGACCTGCACCTGCAGCAGCGCCATGGCCACGTTGATGACCTCGTCGTTCAGCCAGTCCCCGTCGCGCAGGCAGCGCATCTTGTTGCGCGTCAGGGGGATGCTGGACTGCTCGTGGTATGCCAGCCGCTCATCTAGGTGGGCCGTCCCAGCGCCCTTGCAGAAGATCAAGTCCCAGCTGGCCAGCTCATCAGGCGTGTTCCTGAGGGCAGCGCGCACAGACAGATGGGAAGTTGACTAGCTCATGAGAAGCCACCCCGAGTGCCTGACACGCATGTGCGCATGTATACCAGCACGTGCGTACACCACGCACGCACGCGCGCACATACCCCGACGCACACATGCCAGGCACTCACTCCTCTGGTGCCAGCCAGCCCTGCTCCTCGTCCTCCTCCTGGTCGACCTCCTGGTCAAAATCCTCCTCATCCCCTTGGTCCTCCTCCTCCTCCTGCACACGCACCCCAATGGCCGCACGCTGTGGGCAGGTGCTAGGTGCACCACATGCAGTGGAGACAGCAAGACTTCAGCACGTGAGGGCATTGCCTTGCAGCCCGTGCTTGAGCGTCGGGGCACGGGCAGTTGGCAGCAAAAAGGGCGCGCTGGTCAGGGCAACACACGCATCCCTTGACCGCGTTAAGCATGACGCTCACAACACGTGCATGCGCTCCACATATATCTGGGGTGTGCACCGAGGGAAGGCAGGTGGAGATGGCTGCGTGCCATGCATAGTCGCATGACAAGCAGGGCAATGAGAGCATGAGGGACGTGAGGCTTGCTCTGGCCTGCCTGCCGCAGCTGCTGCCCGGCACAAACATGTAAGGGCTGCAGGACAGGCCAGCACTTGGGAGCTTGACAGAGTGCGCAATGGCTATGCCTCACCGCACCTTGCAGCAGCCAGCTGCAGCGGCAAAAGTGGCGATGGTCCGCTGCCCACAGGCAAACTTTTGGCAGACAGGTGGCCCGCCACTGGACTTACCTCCCAGAGCGCCTGCCTGCCACAGGGCCCGTCTGCCACGACGCCTACCTGCCTCGAGGTGTGCTTGCTGTGAGGCCTGCGTGCCACAGGTGCACCTGCCATGGCAGCTGCCTACCGAGGCCCCACCTGCCACAGGGCCCATCTGCCCTGACCTGCCGCTGACAGCCCGCAGACTTGTGTGAAAAGCATGGCACTGCTTTTGGAGATGTGGCAAGCCGATATCCCTCACATGTGCATTGTATGAGCGTGTCACAGCGTCCGTCACCAGGCAGCATGCGCTGGCCCTGCAGGCGCGCAAGCAAGGGTGTTTTGGCCCCAGGGGCCCGCGCACCTCTTGCGGCTGTGGCTCCTCATCGTCGTCTGACAGCAGCGAGATCTCCTCCACGGCAGCCTTCTTCTTCTGGACCATGCGCCGCTGCTGCTGCTGCTGCTGCACGGAGGTGGTGGAAATGCCGGGCTGCGCCACCGTCGGCGCAGCCGCGCGCGCATGGATCTCTTGCTCTCGCAAGTGGTGCCTCCGCATCTGCATGCCACGTGGTACAACAGGTTGGATGCCACACAAAGGCATGCGCCTGCTCGTATCAAGCAACATTGCTGGGTGCGGGCAAGCATATGCACACGTGCACATGCCGCCCGCAGCCTCCCAGGCATCGGGCAGCAGAGAACATGGGCAGGGTGGGCCAAGGAGCTCTTGCATTAAGTGCACGCACAGCGCCTGTCCACGACCCTTGGAGGATGCCTGCGTGCACAGCCCACTGTCACATGACCCTCGACCTGCGCTCCCCACAGAGGGAGCGGCTGGTCAGGGCCAGCCAACACTGACCGAAAACCGTAACCTCCTTCCTCCCCCTCTCCAGCTCAGCCCTCCCCACCAAGTATCACTCCCTGTCCACCGTTTTGCCATTAGCCTGACCGCAGCCTGCCAGCTCAGCCCTGCGGCTGACCAGGTGGGACGCCCTGCACAGCATCAGAGCCACGCACCCCCAGCAGCCCACACCCGTCTGCGCAGCTGGGCCCCGTATGCCGCATACCTGTGCACTGCGCTGCGCACACGCCCCATGAACCGCGCCTGCGCAGCCCTATGGCTGCCCCTGCCCAGCACCCATCCCCTCGCCCCACCCACCTTGGCATTCAGCTCCTCCGTTTTGCGCGCAATCTCGCGTGCGCGCGCCTCTGCGAGGGCGTAGGAGGTCTGCGCCTCCCGGGCAGCCACTTGCTCTCGGAGGCGCTGCTGGATGTGCAACATCTTGCGCTCATGTTGCGCGCGCAGCTCCTGCACGTGCACGTGGGCGAGCACGGGCGCAAGGGGCAGGTCAATCCATGACCTCTGGCGCCGGCGGAACACTTGAATGCCTATTGTCCGGTGCCAGTAAGCAGCACAAACGGGCCAAGGACCTTGCTCCTGAGTCTTTTGTGGGGAGGAGTGCCGTGCATTGATAACGCAGGGGCGGGCAAGCATAGGCTGCGCATGTGAGCTCCGGGAGAGGTCATGCTTGTGGAGTCCCTCTGTGCACCACAGGACATCATATGTGCGCATCACCACCCCAGCAACGCATTACAGCACAGCCACACGCATGCGCAACCGCCTCCAACGGCATGAGCCCTTAGAGCAGTCGTGCGCAAGCAGCCCCCTGGTCAGTCTTAGGCTTGCACAACATGCAGTTACAGCTCCAGGCGCATGGTCTAGCCAGCCACAGCCTCCTGTATGGGGCACCATATATAAGTGCGCCCAGGCAAGCAAACGCGCAGCAACATGAGGTGGCGCCATTGGCACACAAGCCACACTCTTGCCTGCCCCCTCAACAGCACTCTGTGACGTTCTGCCATCAGATGCATGCGCACACTGAAGCTCATGTCGCTGTGAGTCATGTGTGCACTTAAACGGCATGCACGCGATATGCACCGGGGACCCTCACGAGATGTGTCTGCAGTACATGGCTATGCCCGCCAGGGAATCGCTGCAAATGTGCAGACTAGCGTGTACGCGCGCACGTGGGCTAGCAGCCCCTGTGCCACCAGCCCCTGCCACACATGTAGGCACAAGCACGCACGCCTGCTTGCACCTACTTGCTCCTCTCCCCACGCTCTGCGCGACGCCTGAAGATCGGCATCGTTGTCCTCCGTCAAGTCGATGGTCATGATGGGCTTAGGAGAAGGCAGGTGTTGCGTGCGCCGGTGTAGCAGCTCCTGCTCGGCGCGCATGTTCTGTGTCACCAGGTCCATGTACTGGGTGCGGTTCAGGGACTTGGAGGGTGGAGGCAGCTGCATGCGTACACGCACGTGCACACAGAATTGCGTGTGTATGTGTGGTTGTGTGCATGTGTCTTGCAAGAACTGCATGTGCGGTGTGCACTGTGCTGGTACCCTGGCTGCTCTATGGGCACAGGGGCTGTGGCTGTCTTGTGCGCCCTTCCTTATACCCCAAGAAGTCCATCATGGACTCACCATCACGCAGCAACCCTCAAGCGCGCACCCTCATGCACGCACTGTCATGCACGCGAGCTATGCATCAGGCGCCTCGGCCATGTTAATATGGTAACCAATGGCTTGGCATCAGCATCGACAGCAGGGGCAACAGGGGCACTCACAGGCCTCCGCATGGGTTGGGGTCGTGTGGCTGACGAGGGAAGAGGGGAGGGCACAGGGCCACTGCGTATCTGTGCATCTGTGGACAGCTGCGTCTTGGCCCGGGCCGCATTATTGAAGTCTGCGTGTAGCTGTTTGGCCACCACCGGCATGTCATGGCCAGCAACTAGGCCCGCCTGTGGCTGTTTGGGCTGGAGCTGGTGCGCTGACAGCACCCATGCAGGCTGGGGGGCTGGCTGGCCCTGCAAGCTCTGCTGCTGCTGCTGCTGCTGTCCTGAGAGCTGTGGGTGGTGCGGATGGCCTGCTGCTTGCTGCTTCCTGGAGTGCCCAATGTCCATGGACTCCTTGAGGTTCTTGAGCTTATTATGTAGGCCAGTGGAGGGCGGTGCAGCAGCAGCTGCTGCATGAGGCTGGCAAGGAATTGAAAAGGTGAATGCTGGGGAGTATGGCAGCTGATGAGGGGCAGGATGTGCTGGCACGGCCTGCAGCTGTCGATCCGGGGGCGCTGTCTGCTGTGCTACTTTGTGCTCAGGGGCAGATGCAGTCAGCCTGAGTTTCCTGACAGCTGCCTCTCCTGCTCTGCCCTCCTCCTCTTCACCAGCACCCATGCTGCTGGTCACATCCCCGCGCTTCCGCTTCTTGCCTGTGCTGAGGGCTAGGGTGAATTTGTAGAACGACTTAAAGATGTTCAGCGCCATGGGTTATACCTGTCAATCATGGCAGTATCTGCACGTTACACAAAGCTGCGATTAATTTGAACGCTGTGCCCATGCTCACACGAAACATAAGCAATCCAACAGCATTATGATCAAAATCAAATTTTGAATTCTCAATATGGATGAGTCGTTTGTAGCGTGGAGGGAGAAGTTGGCGCCCTTAATATATGACTGGTTCAGCCATCACAACCTGCCCTGGCCAACGCAGGCCTGCAGGTATGTTGTTTTCTGTTCCTTATCATACCATCTTGCCATCAGGAGGCACAGTCCCTTGCTACGCATAGGGCATGCATGCAAATGATTAGCCCAGAGCTGAGCAGCACAAGAGGGTGCTGCCGCTCTATCTCCAGGTAATATCTACGCTTTTGCTCTCAGGTTTGGTTCTGCTGTGGAGGACTTGACCTACAAGACACGTTATCGGGTATACTACTCTGAACAGGTGCGCCATAGAGCACACTCGCATCCATCCTGCATGACCACACCTTCTGGGCAATGATGGCCTTGTTAAAACGTGTGGATGTGTGCATAGGTTGAGGCTCCTGCCACATTGCATGGGCTCATGCCTGCTTGCATGTATTGTGCACAATCAGATTAACTGCTTCTTGCAAAGAATCCGAGATTGCATGAGCTCAACGCTGTGTTGGTGCCAGACCTGACAGAGAAATGGCCATATGTTAATGGCTCAAAACTCGTGGATTTGATGCTTGATGCCAAGAGACCCCGCTTGGGCAACCCACCTTATTCAAAACAGGGAAATGAAGAGCGTGCTTGGCCACAGCGTGTTACTAGAAATTTCAAAGGCTTTGCACTGACTCTAGATCTGAGAGTATGTGCAGCAATTTTGGTCCTTGGTCCTCGGATTTCTGCGTCCATCTAGATGACATGAATCTGTCCTACGTTATTTGGATGTGCCAATCAGGCAAGGATGGCGATGGTACCACAGGTTGTCAAGCCACGTGCCTGTGCAGGCGCTGTTCAGAGGCGCAAATGTAAATTTGAAATAAATGTCCGTGCTGTGCTGTGCAGACTGATGACACAGAGCCTCAGAAGCTCATCATCGCGACTGCGGACGTTTGCAAGGTGATTGACAAATCAAGAAGAGATGGGAAGAGAGTACGCCATGTCAGGCATAGACCTTTCCCTTTTCTTCCTCTGTGTTACACTATCTCAGCACAGCGTGTGGAATAAATTGCCAGAACAAAGCTGTCCCGTCCACTTAGTACCCTCCATGCCCACTTCTCTGCATAAGTTGGGCTTGCATCCCCAGAGACACCTTAGAGAGGCAGCAGAAGCCCTGCTTGAGCCCATGCGCACGCTTTGGCTGCTTGCTGCTGCGCAGCCTAATGTAGCCTCGGCAGAGGTGGTGTCCTCATGGACGGATTTTTCGAAGTCGCCTTACCTTAATGAGCAGAAGGTCATCTTCCACCCCGGCGAGGTGCGTCTCGGCCTAGTGTAAGCTGAAAGCTGCAGTCTGCAGCCACACAGTGCCTGCTTCCATCCTGCCCAATGTGTATGTGTGTGCGTGTGCGCGGTGACTCAACAGCACCTGGCATGCGCACGAGGCCAGCCACATGCATGTATTGCTGTGTTCCCTTGTTGCTGTGCTTGCCCGTTCATGCGCTGGCCGAGGTGCCGGGAGGAGATGGATGTGTGCTGCCCCCCTTGCGTGACCAGGCGCCAAAGTCTGAGCATGCCACAGATTCAGCCGGGCCAGTTTGGTGCAAGGGTAGCCCTGCGGTTGGCGTTTGGCTGGCTGGAGCAGTTGTACGGTGCACTGCGTGGGCATGGGCGAGGCGTGCCATTCTCCTGCAGACAGCCTGCTGCCAAATAGCCACCGTCTGCTCCTGGCACTTGTGACAGTGACAAAGCCTGGCGGAGCTCACCTGCGCCCCCTTTGGCAGGCCATGTCAGCCTCCTCGCATGCCGAGCAAGGGGCCAGATACTGAATGTGCATGCAAGTCTGACTTGGCTTCTGATGGCGTGGCGCAGGTCAACAAGATCCGCGAGATCCCACAGCACCCCAGCCTTGTGGTCACGCACACAGACGCGCCAGAGCTGCTGCTGTGGAATGTGGACAAGCAGCCACACAGGCCCAGGGAGAAGGTGGGCTTTGCGCGCTAAGTGTGTCGTGTGTACCTGTTTGTGTGGGTTTGTGTGTATTTGCATGTGTACGCACTTGCGTGCGTGCACATGTGAGTGCTTGCATGACTACCTTTGCATGTGTGTCTATGCCTGCGTGTTACCATGTATGTGTAGGTGTGAGTGTGTGTATGTGCCTACGTGTTAGCATGTGAGTGTGCCTGCTAGTGTGTGTGTAGGTGCATTTCACGCACTTGGTGTGCGCGGCTGCGCTGTAGCGTGCCTCTTCGTCTCATGCCGAAACCTATGCTGCACTCCTCCCCTCCTCTCCCCCTCATGCACGCGTGCAGAAGAACAAGCTGCAGGAGAGCATCCCGGACATGAAGCTGGTGGGCCACGAGGATGAGGCGCTGTTCCCGCTGGCCACCACCCTCGCGGCGCCGCTCGTGGCGTCCGGAGGCAACGATTGCCTGGTGCGCGTGCGCAACAGGGGCAGGGCGCACAGCTGAGCGCATGTCTGTGCGTGTGCCTGAGCGTGGACAGGGCGCACTGCTGGAAAGAACCGTGGGCTGATGCTGCTCGCTGACCCTGCGAGCATGCAGGCCCTCCGCGTTGGCAAAACTATTGGCTGGAGCAGGGGGAAGGGAAAGGGGGGGG
>LFIK01000657.1_pt1 | contig 26237 bp, 26 predicted proteins | sample 643401 | NCBI WGS metagenome assembly LFIK01 (sample SAMN03777447, study PRJNA286221) | soda lake metagenome | biome: soda lake; feature: Kulunda steppe; material: water; isolation source: sample T5-Br brine of Lake Tanatar-5 | place: Russia: Kulunda steppe | collected 2010-07
CACCAGTTGCTGCATCGCTACCGCACGACCGGCGACATCGTCTGACGCTGCGCCCACATGCGCGATGGGGGCCCGTGTGCCCTCGAGCTCTTCGCCGCAACCATGGAATGTGGACAGGCCCGCACGAAGACCCGGAGGGTGATGGGACCGTCGCCATCATCGAAGGCGTCGCCGCCGGGACGGTCGATGAGGACGAGCTCGCCGTGTGGATCGCTCAACGGCTCGCGTGACGTCGACAGGCACCTCTAGCGACGCGTCGGCTACGGTCAGTGCGTGATCGCTAACCAGCCGGTACCCCGGATCCCAAACCCAGGTCGAACCCAAACGTACCCATCGTCCACACCCTCAACGACGGGCGATTCGCTCAGAAGGGGTGGGCAGAACAGGTGACCGACCCCAACATCTTGTGTCAGGACCTGTACTGGTGGCAGTGGCGATCAGTGACCCGGATGAGCAACGTGCTGGGTCTGATGGGCTCGTAGCCGCACTGATGCGCCAGGAAGAGCCCGGAACGGCAACCACTACATCTGGAGGTAGGTCACGCTTTCTGCCCACCCCTTTCGCTCAGTTCGCCGTAATTCGCTCAGTAGCAGTGAAGATGGGCGACTACGGATCAGGCGGCCGGGGGTTCGAATCCCTCCCAGCGCGCTTCTCGAGAACGGCCCCTTACGTCCCTGTAGCAGGCCGTTTTCGCGTTTTCGGCCGATCGCGCCGACGCGTTATCCACAGGGCGTCATCCCTAAATCAGCGGATCATTCTTCCCTCGTCTTTCGATGGCGGCCCTGCGGATTGTCTGCGTAGACAGCTAGCGCGCCATGGCAGACTCGTAGCTGATTTCCCGAAGCAACGAGAGCGGAGCTCACGCGTGGAAGACCGTGGCGGCGCAGGAGAGCAGCTGAGCCGGGAGGAGGCCGGCCCGGTAGAGGATGGGACACTTCATGACTGGCAGAGGCACCTATGCTGCTAAACCAGAGGTTGATCGGACAGTCGCGGCCAGGCCACGCTGCCCCAGCCAGATTGTTCTGACCCAGTCGCGGAGGAGAAGAGCATGAAGCGGGTCGTTGTTGGTGTCGATGGATCGAAGCAGTCACGACGAGCGTTACAGCGAGCAGTATTCGAGGCCGAACTCCGAGGTGCCAGAGTCGATGTCGTCCATGTCTTCGAGCCACCGCGACGCCCGCTGGCTGAGGAGATCCTTGATTGGCCACTCGTCGACGCAGGTGCCCGAGAACCTGAAGCGGAGGCCAAGCGCCGGATCGATAGTGCAACCCGTCCAGTTCGTGAGGAACTTCAGCGGATCGTTGCACAGGAGATGGCCGGTCGCGAGGGAGTCGAAGTCCGTCGTCTCGTCATCGAAGACGGACATCCGGCTGAGGCTCTCATGAAACACGCGGCCGATGCTGAGCTTCTCGTGATCGGGACACGAGGCTCCGGCGGGTTCCGCGGAATGCTCTTGGGTTCGGTCGCACAGCAGTGCATGCAGCATGCGCGTTGCGCTGTTCTCGTCCTGCCCCCGGAACATCCGAGATGAGCGGCCCCTGTGTGAAGGCTGATGTGAGACTGGGGTAGTGATCATCACTCCCGGGGCAAGAAGGATCACCTGAAAGATGACGATGTCCCCGATGGTGCCGGCGTCGCACAACAATGGCGTGATGGGCCAGCCTGATGAGCACGGACAGAACCCGGCAGCCAAGCCTCGCCGGCGCACGTTCACCGCGGAGTTCAAGCTGGCGGTGCTCGCGGAGTATGACGCGGCCGACCGTGAGGGCAATGGTGCGCTGCTACGCCGCGAGGCACTCTACACCTCTCACATCTCCGAGTGGCGCAAGCAGCGCGACCGGGGACGCTGAACGGTCCCGCGCCACGCAAGCGCAAGACCGCGGAGCAGGTCGAGCTCGAGCGGCTCCGCAAACGCGACGAGCGGCTTGAAAAGGAGCTTCAGAAGACGTAGTTGGCGTTGGACATTACGGGGAGAGCACACGCGCTCTTGGAACTGCTCTCCGATAGCGCGGACGACGAGAAGGAGCGGCGAGGTGATCGCCGCGGCGTTCGGCGAGCTCGCCCCGATGTCCGGGCCGTCACGGCCGCGTCCGACACTGCCGAACCCGCTGAGCGAGACGGAACGTGCCCAGGTGATGGCGGTGCTGCTCGAGCCCGGCGGTCACCTAGGTGTGGGGCAGGCTGCTGGATGCGGGCACGTATCTGTGCTCGATCGCCACGATGTATCGAATCCTGCGTGATGCGGGCGAGAACTGCGAACGGCGCCGCCAGCGCACCCACCCGGCCAAGACCAAACCCACCGCGGTTCAAGCGTTACGAGGCGCTCTGAAACCGTGCGATGGTGAAAGGCCGTCGCCTCTGGCCTGTCGCAGTAGGCCGGTAGAGCTGAGGATAGCTTGAACGTGGGAACGCGCGGGAGGGCGGGAAGCAGTCCTGGCAACGCCGGGACGGGTCAGCACCGTCAGATGGTTCGGGTCCGGCAAGTGAGACGGGAAGGTGTACACGAGGAACCAGGGTCAGAACGCCTCTCAAGAGGTGTCCACCAGCTTGAACCTGACGGATCAGGGATGGGAAGCGGATCGCGGTAGTTGTGGGCCAGCGACAGGTGGGACGTGGTCGTACCGTCCTTGTTGGTCCGAGACGACCTCCGCAGATGCACGACTACCTACCCGTCGAGGGTCTTGGCGGGGCGTGGTGCGGCGGGATGACGCACTGCTCTATGGTGTTCGCGGAGTCGGCGGTTTGCCGTACGTCGCCGGGAGGCGGCACGCGCAGCCACCGGTCGCCGGTATATGGGGAGGCTCGCCAATCTCCATGGGCATCCCCGAACGCATGTGCTGCCTGCCTGGGTTAAGTCATGCGCTGATACTGTTGTCGTTCTGGAAGGATGCCTCGTGTCCAGCTCTGAATTGACCGTGCCGCACCACGTTGCCGGTGTGCGGTCCGATGACGCGGTGAGCCACTTCCGCGCTACCGATCCGCGGACCGGAGCTGAACTTCCCAACGAGGTGCCCGAGGCACCGGCCGCTCTCATCGACCGCGCGTGCCGTGCCGCGGCCGAGGCCGCGCCAGTGTTCGCCGCAGACGACGCCCGTCGCGTGCAGCTGCTCCGAGACATCGCTGATCGGCTCGACGTCGCGATGGACCGCCTCGTGGCCGCCGCCGATCGTGAAACCGGGCTGGGGACCGCGCGGCTGACCGGCGAGGTCTCCCGGACCACCGCTCAACTGCGGCTGTTCGCTGCCGTGGTCGCCGACGGGTCGTACCACGATGCGGTGATCGATCATGCGGACCCGAATGCCACCCCGCCACGCCCCGACATCCGTCGCTGCAAGCTCCCCGTTGGCCCCGTCGGCGTCTTCGGCGCCTCCAATTTCCCGTTCGCGTTCAGCGTCGCCGGTGGGGACACCTCCTCGGCGTTTGCGGCCGGCTGTCCGGTCGTCGTCAAGGCCCACCCAGCGCACCCGGAGACCAGTGCCTTGGTCGCTGCGTGCCTCGATGAGGCCGTCGCCGCCGCCGGGCTTCCGGCTGGCACCTTCTCACTGGTCCACGGCCGCACCCCGGAGGTCGGTCAGGCGCTGGTGCAACACCCGGCGATCGCCGCGATCGGGTTCACCGGCTCCACCGGCGCGGGCCAGGTCCTGGCGCGGCTCGGCGCGGAGAGGGCCCGCCCGATCCCGGTGTTCGCGGAGATGGGCAGTCTGAACCCGGTCGTGGTCGGGCCTGCCGCTGCGGGCACTCGCACGGATCAGATTGCCCAGGGATTCGTGACGTCCATGACCATGGGCGTGGGGCAGTTCTGCACCAAGCCCGGTCTGCTATTCATCCCGCACGGTGACGCCGGCGATGCACTGCTCGAGGCCATCGCCCAGCGGCTGCCCGACATCGAGGTCGGTGTCGCCCTCACGGCCGGCATCGGCGATGCCTGTGCCACCCTCACCGCCTCCACCGCGGCACTCGACGGTGTGGACGAGGTTGCGCGGGCGCCTCACCGTGCTGACGGCGGCAACACAATCGACGCCGTCCTGCTGTGTGCCGGGGTGAGCGCCCTGCAGCGTCATCCCCAACTGCTGGAGGAGCACTTCGGTCCCACAGCGGTGGTGATCCGTTATCGGACCATGGACGACCTCGCCGATGCGCTCCGACTCGTGCCCGGATCGTTGACCACCAGCCTGTGGAGTGAACCCGAGGAACAGTCCGGCCTGAGCGACATCGTCGCGGTGCTCGAGGGGATCTCCGGTCGGGTCGTGTTCGACGGCTTCCCGACGGGCGTGGCCGTGGGCCACGCGATGCAGCACGGGGGGCCGTTCCCCGCGACCACGGACAGCCGCTTCACGTCGGTCGGCAGCCGCGCCATCGACCGCTGGGTCCGTCCGATCGCCTTCCAGGACGCGCCGAGCGACCTGCTGCCCGCAGTGCTCCGCGACGGCAACCCGACGGACACCTGGCGTCAGGTCGACGGAGCCCGGACACGCGAGGGCTGAACCGACGCACCGTGCTCGAGCGTCGGCGTCAGCCACACCTGCTCACCAGATGCCTGTTGGACATCTGGTATCTCATATGCGAGGATGGGCCGGATTCGCGGGTGAAATCGAGGCAGGCGGGCTTCTGTGGCGACCGTAGACGTGCACACACATCTGATGTGGTTCCCGGATCACATCAGCACTTCATTCGCTGAGGAAGCCCTCGCGTCTAAACTCGTAAAGATTGAGCAGAGTGGTGGTCGTGTCCACGCGGCCAACTTAGATCTGCATGCCTACGACTCGCGGCCCGAAGATCACTGGGAGGCATCGACCGGGGTCGACAAGGTAGTCGTGTTCGGTCTCGCGGCCCGGCCGGTGGGTATCGACGTGCCCAACGACGTCATCGCCGCCTACGTGAACGAGCACCCGGAGAAGCTCGAGGGGTGGGCCTCGGTCAACCCGGCCGAGCCCGACGCGCTGGACGAACTCCAACGTTGCGTCGAGGACCTCGGGTTGCGCGGGGTGAAGCTCGGCCCGGTCTACCAGCACTGGGATCCACGCGACCGGCAGTACTGGCCGTTCTTCGAGCGGTGCAACGCCTACGGGCTGCCGCTGCTGTTCCACCAGGGCACGACATTCCCGAGCAGGGCTCGCCTGGAATGGGGCAAGCCCCTGCAGCTCGAGCCGCTGGCGATGGCCTTTCCCGACATGCGGATGATCATCGCCCACATGGGACACCCCTGGGAAGACGATGTGATCGCCCTGATCCGCAAGGCGCCCAACGTCTGGGCCGACATCTCGGCCTGTCACTATCGCCCGTATCGGTACTGGCAGTCCATGGTCACCGCTATGGAGTACGGCGTGGGCCACAAGCTGCTGCTCGCGTCGGACTACCCCTCCGGGACCCTGCAGAACGTCATCGATGGATTGCGTGCCGTGAACGATCCCGTCGAGGGCACCAAGCTCCCACGGATCCGCACCGAGATTCAGGACCGCATCATCCACGAGAACTGGCGTGGCTTCTTCGGCGATGACTGGCTAAAGGGACCGGCGTGAACCGAAACGAACTGCAACAGCGTCTGCGCGGCATCCATGCGATCTCCATCGCGCCGTTCACGAATGAGGACTCGATCGACAAGGCCACGGTGGAGCGCAATGTCGAGTACCTCGTCGATGGCGGGTTGGAGGTCATCGTCGCCGCGGGCAACACCGGGGAGTTCTACACGCTGTCGCCGCAGGAACGCCACGAGATCGTCGCCCTGACCGCTGGGCTGCTCGAGGGCTCGGAGGCGACCCTCGTCGTCGGCGTCGGGTTCAACGTCGCCCAGGCGATCGCCGATGCCCGACACGCCGCCGATCATGGCGCCGCGGCGGTCATGGTGCACCAGCCGCCGCATCCGCACGCGTCCGCCGACGGGTTCCTCGCCTACCAGGCCGCCGTCGCGGCAGCTTCGCCGCTGCCGATCATTCCGTACGTGAGCCGTCCGCTGTTCGCTGCCGAAGCCGTTCCGCAGCTCATCGAGCGGTGCGAGCCGGTGGCCGTGAAGTACGCCCTCGACGACCCGCCCGCGCTGGCCGCGTGTGTCGCGGCCGACGAGGGCCGCGACGTCGTCTGGGTTGCCGGGAACGCGGAGTACTGGGCGCCGTCGATGTGGCCAGCCGGGGCCGAGGGCTTCACCTCCGGGCTGGTCAACGTCGCCCCGGAACTGTCCCGACGCATGTTGGACGGGTTGCAGTCCGGGGATGCCGCCGCCGTGCGGGCGATCTGGACGCAGGTGGCACCGTTCGAACAGATGCGTGCGCAGGACAACAGTGCTTACAACGTGGCCGTCGTAAAGGAGGCCCTGCGTCAGCGCGGCCTGTCGGTCGGCAGCGTTCGCCCGCCGGCGAGCGAGGTCGGCGAGCAGATGCGTGACCAGATCCGCGCGCTGTTGGCCAGTTGGGATGCCTCCTGACCGGATCGTGCTGACACCTGCCGTACCTGTGCCGACCGAGCCGGGCGCCTGTAGGGCAGGCAGCGGTTGCGTCGCATCACCCCGGCGGGTCCGCGCTGCTGGCTGGGTGCACGAGTTGGAGTTCCGTCGAGCAGAGGACCGCCTGTGATTGGTTTCGTGAGTGACGAGAACGATGTCGCCGTCGCCGGCGTCCACGTGCTGGTCGAGTGCGGTGATGGGACCCGTCTGCAGCAGCGCAGCGCTGCCGACGGGGGAATTGCGCTGCTGCCTCCGCCGGGGGAGCATGGCGTGACCCTGGCCCTGGACGGCTTTGGTTCGAAACGGGTCGACATCTGCTGGCAGGAGGACAGCGAACCCATCCGGTTCCGGATCCTGCGAGATGCACCGGCGGCCTACATGTGGCCCAAGTGGTCGCGGTCGGGCGAGCGGTCGGTCCCCCGAATCCACGCCGTGGAGAGCTACCTCGCCTCCATCTGGCGGTACGGCAGCGAACGCGAGCACCAGTTCGACATCGACTGGGTCGACGAGCACGGACCCCGTGCCAACATGCAGATCACGCCGGACGGGGACTACACGCAGACAGGTGTGGCCTGGGGGACCGTCGGCTACGGCGGCAACCGCCACCACGCCCGGTCGGTCGTCGCCCCCGAGCGGTCCGGGTTGTACTTCCTCCACGTCGTCGATCGGGAAGGCCGGTTCACGAGCGCACCGTGGATCGTGGCGCCCGAGACCCCGCAGCACCGGATCGCGGTGTTGACCGGCACCAACACGTGGAACGCCTACAACGAGTTCGGTGGCCGGAGCAACTACCTGAATCCGACCCGCCTGCCCGATCGACCCACGGTGAACGCCCGGCAGGACATGAACCGGTTCAACACCGACCAGAGTCATCCCGACTGGAAGTCGCCCGACCGCGACTATGCGCCGCTGACCTTCGAGCGGCCCGAACCGTTCAACGTCGTCCCCTTGGACGAGGGCGTCGATGACGTGATGCACGGCTACCTGGAGCCGTCCCTGGTGGCTGCCGAATGGCGCCTGCTCGCGTGGCTCGAACGACAGGGTTTTGCACACGACGTCTACGCGGATGCGCAACTCCACGATGGCACGCTCGACCTCTTGGCCTACGAGGTGCTCGTTCTGTCGGGGCACCCCGAGTACTGGTCCCGCGAGATGGTCGAGCGCGTCGAGGCCTGGCTGGAGGCGGGCGGGCGATTGCTGTCGCTCGGCGGCAACAGCCTGAACTGCGAGGTCGAGTTCGTAGATCAGGTCAGTCTGCGCTTCCTAACCTACCTCGGTGCCGGCGGACCCGACCTAGGTATGCCCAACCCCGACGACCCGGAACGTCCCTTCGACAGTCGGCTCCATCGCACCCTCGGACGGAGCGAGGCATCGATCCTGGGGACCGCAACGACGATCACCGGCTTCGGGACCGGAGCACCCTATGAAGTCGTCGCGGCCGATCACTGGGTCTTCGCGGGGCTCGATCTCCAGGCGGGCGACTGCTTCGGTGAGAAGAGCCTCAGCGGACGGTGTTCCGGGGCGTCCGGGTGGGAGACGGACAAGCGGACGCCTTCGACACCCGAGGAGGCGGTGCTCCTTGCGCGGGGCACGAACCCCGACGAGGGCGGGGCCGAGCTGCTCTTCTTCCCGGTCGGTCGGGGCGGGGCCGTCATCTCGGCCGGATCGATCACCTATGCCGCGTCGCTACTGGTCGATGAACGCCTGTCAACGGTCACTGCCAACATGGTCCGGCGGCTTCTGGATCCGCAGCCACTGGACTGAGTCATCGTCCGGTGCCGCGAACGCGGCGCCGGACGTGCCCATCTCGCCTGACAAGGAGCCAGGTCGATGCGGATCACCGAGATCGTCGCCATCCCCGTCAGCGTGCCGCGGGCCAAGCCGCTGGAGGCGGCTGGGACGGTGGCACCGTTGCGTTCCTCCGAGTTCGGGATCGTGCGCATTGAGACCGACGATGGCCTGACCGGTTGGGGCGAGATCTCGATGAACGGCGGGATGAACGGGGCCCGGCAGTGCCCGGTGGTCCAGGACCTGATCGGGCCCGACCTGCGCGGCCACGATCCGTTCCTCATCCGGCAGGCGGTCCAGCGGATGGACGCGCTGCTTCCCGGGATGGAGCCGGCGAAGAGCGGCGTCGAGATGGCGCTCTGGGACCTGGTCGGCAAGGCGCTCGACCGGCCGCTGCATGAGCTGCTCGGTGGGAAGGTGCGCGAGGGGTTGCCCGTCCGGTGGGGCATCGGTTTCGGGGATCCCGTGGCCGGCGCGGAGGAGGCCCAAGCCAAGGTCGCGGCAGGCTTTGCGTCCATCAAGCTCAAGATCGGGCGACCGGGAACCCCGGAGGATCGCGTGATGGTCGAGACCGTCCGCCGCGCCGTGGGTGACGACGTGTCGATCATGGTCGACGCCAACAGCGCCTACCGGACTCGGGGGGAGGCACTCCACGAGCTGCGGCCCCTGGAGCAGTTCGCGTTGCAGTTGATCGAGCAGCCGCTGCCCCGACCCAGACTCGCGGATCTGGCCGTGCTCCGGCAGCAGTTGTCAACGCCGCTGCTCCTCGACGAGTCCATGGGGCCGTGGCGCGACGCCTACCGCGTGGCACAGGCCGGCGCGGCCGACGTTCTGTCCGTCTACGTGTGTGAGGCCGGCGGCATCCAGGCCGCCCTCAACGCGCTCGCGGTGGGGGACGCCGCCGGTCTACAGGGCCTGTTGGGCAGCCAGTGCGAGCTGGGCATCGGCACGGCCGCCATGGCACACGTCGGCGTGGTGGCGCCGTCGATCGCCTACCAGAGCGACGCCACCGGTCATCTGCGCTACGACGAGGACATCATCGTTGGAGGGCTCGATTACCGCGACGGCAAGCTCCATCCGCCCTCGGGGCCGGGTCTCGGGGTCACCGTCGACGAGGACCGTCTCGCCCGCTACCGCATCAACTGATCGGGGCAACCATGCGGATCACGCACGTCGACGTCACGCCGGTGTCGATCCCCATCGACCCGAGTCGGGCCATCCGGGGGTCACGGGGCTACCACGACCGATCCACCTACCTGATCCTGGAGGTCCAGACCGACGAGGGGTTGGTCGGTCTCGGCGAGGTCTCGTGCACGGCCGTCTGGAGCGGTGAGGATCACGTCATGGCCCGCCAGGTCGTGGAGGCCTACCTGGTACCCACGCTCGTCGGGCAGGACCCCCTGCAGATTGAGACGCGCACGCGCGAGATGCGTCGCGCGGTGGCGGGCAGTCCGTTCGTCATCGCCGGGCTCGAGGTGGCGCTTTGGGACCTGTTGGGCAAGGCCTGCGGCCAGCCTATCTACCGGCTGCTTGGTGGGCCCGTGCGTGACCGGATCGAGACCAAGTTCTCCATCTCCGGACTGGAGCCGGAGCGGGCGGCCGCGATCGCGAGCTGGGCCGCGGAGAGCGGCTTTCCCTCGATGAAGGTCAAGGTCGGGTTCGGTGCCGAGGTGGACGAGGCCCGGGTGCGGGCGGTCCGGGAGGCCATCGGGCCGGACGTCAAGCTCGGTATAGACGCCAACGGCGGCTGGTCGCCGCGCGAGGCGATCGCCACGCTCGGCCGCCTGGCGGCGTACGACATCGCCTTCGCGGAGCAGCCGGTGGCGCCCGACGATCCGGCCTGGATGGCCGACGTGAGGGCGAACGTCGGCGTGCCCGTGCTCGCGGACGAGAGCGTATTCGGCCTGCGCGACGCGGCTGCGGTCGTTCGCTCCCGCGCGGCGGACATGCTCTCGATCTACGTCGGCAAGGGCGGTGGCATCGGCACGGCGGTGAAGATCGCCCACCTTGCCGAGGGCTTCGGGGTGGCCTGCACGATCGGGAGCAACCTGGAGATGGGCATCGCGACTGCCGCCCAGATCCACTTGGGACTGGCCCTGCCGGCGGTCCGACCCGAGGCGATCGCATGCGACATCCTTAGTCCTTTCCTCTACCAGGGCAGTGTTCTAGACCAGCCTCTTCCGATCGTGCCGGGTGAAGCACGGGCGCCGGCGGGACCGTCCGGTCTGGGGGTGAGCCTCGACCGCGAGCGGCTCCGTCGGTTCGCGATCGCGGACACCGCAACGCTCACGGCCTGACATCGACGTACCGCAATTCCATTCATCAGACCGTGTGGCGTCCGAGGACGTTCCGGTCGACCGACCGAGAGGACCAGCAATGCCCCGAATCGAGCAACGGATCGCCGAACTCGGCCTCCATGTTCCGGCAGGCAACCCACCCAGTCCAGAGAAGCCGTTTCTTCCCTGGGTGCTCGATGGCCCGATGCTCTACGTCTCCGGGCAGCTTCCGGACATCGACGGCGAGCCGCCGTTCCGCGGCCAGCTCGGTGGGGAGGTGAGCGTCGACGACGGACGGCGAGCAGCCAATGCGGTCGCCAGGAACCTCGTCGCCGCGATCCGCCTCGCGCTGAGCGACCTCGACCGCGTCGAGCGCATCGTCAAGCTGTTGGCGTTCGTCAACAGCGCACCCGGCTTCACCGAACAGCCGGCCGTGGTCAACGGTGCCTCCGAGGTGTTCGTGGACTTGTGGGGCGACGACGGCCTGCACGGTCGCTCCGCCATCGGCGTCAGTGCCCTGCCGCGTGGCGTCCCCATCGAGATCGAAGCGATCGTGAGGGTTTCGCCATGACGGTCCTCACTGACGAGATCCGCGATCGACTCGCGGCGACATCGACGGCGACCATCACGACCCAGCTGTTCTCCCGGGGAATCCGCAATGCCTTCCTCTATGGCGTCGCACCTTTGTCTGAGGACAACTGCAACTTCGTGGCCGAGGCGTTCACGCTGCGCTACATTCCCGCCCGAGAGGATGTCGACACGTTGTCGGTGTTCCAAGACCCAGACCATCCGCAACGACGGGCCGTCGAGGAGACGCCGCCGGGCGCGGCACTGATCATGGACTGCCGCGGCAACGGGAGAGCCGCGTCAGCGGGTGCCATACTGGCAGCGCGGTTGATGGTGCGGGGCGTCGCCGGGCTTGTGACGGACGGCTCGTTCCGCGACAGCCGTGAAATCGCCGGATTGCCGCTGCCGGCGTTCTCGGCCGGTGTCTCGGCGACGACGAACCTGGCACTGCACCACGCGGTGGACCTACAGGTGCCGATCGCCTGTGCCGGCGTGCCGGTCTATCCCGGTGATGTGCTCGTTGCCGACAGCGACGGTGTGGTCTGCATCCCGCGGGATCTGGTCGCGGAGATCGCCGAGCCGGCTCATGCGCAGGAGCGGTTGGAGGAGCGGATCATGGCCAAGATCGCAGCCGGAGCACCGCTTCGTGGCACGTATCCGCCCGATGCGGAGACCCGCCGCGAGCTCCTCGGTGAAGCCGGAAACACTCTTGACATTTGATATTCCATACCTGAAACTGCTCCGATCGCTGAACGTGGAGCTCGTGTCCGCCACCACGCGAGGAGTTCGCGGAAGGTCGAGATTGATGCCCGAGGCCAGGCTGCTTTCCGGTACGACATCCACTCCCGGGTGGTCCGGTTCGCTCGGTCGTGCTGAGGCAACGCCGTCGTGGTGACGCTCGGCATGTGGCTGTACCCCTGGGACCTGTTCGACCATGGGGTCGAGCGGGTGGCCGAGCAGCTCGGACAGCTGGGCATCGATGAGGTCTTCCTCGCGAGCAGCTATCACAGCGTTGCGGCGATTCTCGGGAACAATCCACGTCGCAGCTTCTTCTGCGCCCCGGAAGCAGCCCTCTACTTCGAGCCGACGGATGATCGTTGGGACGGCATCCGCACCCATCCCGCGGTGGCCGACCTGGTCACGACCCATGGTGACGCTCTGCAGTTCGCGCGACCAGTCTTCGCATCGGCCGGTATCCGGCTCGGCGCGTGGACGGTGTGCATGCACGCCAGTTCCATGGCTGCCCGCGGACCACAACTGCAACTGCAGTCGCCGCTCGGTGCCGTCCCGAACCTCATGTGTCTTCGTACGCCACAGGCGCTTGATTACGTCGAAGCGCTCGCAGCTGAGCTGGGAAGCCGTACCGACGTCGTCCAACTCGAAGCGGCGCACTGGTCCAGCGGACCTCACGCCCAGCACACGAAGTTCGGCACCGAGCTCACGGCGCTGGCGGGTCTGCTGCTGTCGTGGTGCGTGTGCGGACGGTGTCTGACGGCGACCGAGCAACGCGGCGGTGATCCGCAGCGGTTGCGCCACGACCTCGGTGCGTTGGCCCAGGAGCTCAGCGGTGGCGCCTTACATGACGAGACGTTCGGCGACCCGGAGCGACGGCTGCAACTGCTGTCCGGGGCCGTGCGCGATCTCGCGCCGTTCCTCGCCGCCCGCGAGGACGCCGTGCTGGAGCTGGTCGGTCGCGCGCAGGCGGTCAGTGAGGCACCGCTTGAGTTCGTCTTTGCGGGTGATGCGTTGACGGCCGGGGTGAACCTGGGCCGGCTGTCGGACCTGGTCAGCACCGTGCGGCTCATGGCCTACGGACCCCCATCCCGGGTCCGCGAGGTTCTCGACGGCCCGTTGTTTGAAGTGGTCACGGCGGAACAACTGGGGATGGGCCTCTCGCTGCTTCCGGGCGATGTCGGTTCGAGGAGGGAGATTCTTGAAGAAGCGGAGATGATCGACGACGCGAACCTGGCGTCGATCGCGTTCTACAACTACGGGCTCGCGCCTCGTGACCGCATGGCATGGGTCGAGTCGGTAGCTGAACTGTGTACATAGGCCGGCTGCGATCTCGCAGCCGATATCCAGGAGGTATGCATGGCCAGGCATAAGCGAGTAGCTGCTCTCGTGCTAGCAACCGCGCTCATCGCGGCGGCGTGCGGGGGCGACTCACAGGATTCGAGCGAGGAAGAGGCCACGAACGGCACCTCCGGTGAATCGTCGGCTTCGGACCCCGATGGTCTCTGGTGGGAGAACATCGAAGGGGGCACTGTCGAGATCGGGGTTATGCCGGCCGAAGGAACGCCGGCACTCGAGTTCATGGAGGATCTCAAGGACGAGATGGAAGCTGACATCGAAGGGACCGATGCCACCTTCACCTTCGCCAACACGCTCGTGCGGCCGGCGCTCGAGCAGCGGTGGCGCGGGGGTAACCCACTCGATGTCGATTACTGGATGTTCGATGGCACGAATGCCAACCTGCTGAACTGGGCAGACGATGGCTACCTGCTAGATCTGCGGCCCTACCTGGAGCAGGAACACCCGGAGACCGGTGAGCCCTGGATCGATCAGTTCGCGCCGGCAGCGCTCAACTTCATGACCCACCCGGAGAACGACGGGATCTACGCGGTGCCGTCCGAGTTGACCAACATCGTCCTCTTCTACAACGCGGAAATGTTTGAGGACCTCGACATCACGCCGCCCACGACGTGGGACGAGTTTCTCGATGCGGGCGAAGCACTGAAGGCAGCGGACATCGACCCGGTGGCCGTGTCCGGTCTGATCGACTTCTACCTCAACATGTGGCCGGAGCACCTATGGATGCGGACGGTGGGCTACGACCAGGTTCTGGGCACCCTGACTCGAGGGGAAGGCACCGTTCTGGATCACCCGGGCTATCTCGAAGGACTGGAGATGCTCGAGGACATCATCGAACGGGACTTTTTTCTTGAGGGCTTCGAGGGTGGTGACTTCACGGCCGTTCAGGCGCAGTTCTTCCAGGGCGATACCGGGATGATCCTGATGGGTAGCTGGTTGATCTCTGAGATGGCTGAGGTCATCCCGGACGACTTCAACGTCGGCGTCCTGCCCTTCCCTGAGGTTCCGGGCGCAGACGGTGACCAGACTGCCGTGATGTCCGCGTCAAACCAGATGGTCGTCTCCGCCGACTCGGACAACATCCCGCTGGCTCTCGAGTGGATCCGTCGACTGACCGACCCCGACGTGCAGGCTGCTCGTGCGGAACAGCTCGGGCAGACATCCGCCATCAGCGGCGTCCCCGGCCCGGCGCGGATGGATGCGCTGCCGGACATCATCGGCAACGCGTCGGCACTCGTCAGCCGGCACTACGGGCTGCTCGAGATCGAGGCGAAGGACGTCGTCATGCCCGAGATCGAGCGCCTCTTCTTCGGCGTCCAAGATGCCGAGGAGACGCTGGAGCGGATTGCGGAAGGCTTGGAACGCCTCTACTCCTGATCGAATCCCCTGGGGCCGAGTCGATGACGGCTCGGTCCCAGCTCCATGAGAGGAGGGTGGATGTATCGGACATCTCAACGCCGACTTATCATCCCGTTCTTGCTGCCCGCCGTGATGCTCTTCGCCACCTTCTTCGTCTACCCGGTGCTGAGAACCGGTTACATCTCCCTAACCGACTGGGGCGGGAGCGGTGATGCGAACATCATCGGGTTCGATCAGTTCACCCGGCTGGTTGGCGACCCTGCCTACACGTCGGCGATGCGCAACACGTTCGCGCTTACCGTCATCGGCGGAGCCATGCTCTTTCCCCCCGCGGTCGCAATGGCATGGGCGCTCAACCATAAACTCCACGGTGAGCGCTTCTTCCAATTCATGGTCTTCGCGCCGGTCGCCCTGAGTACGGCCATCGTGTCGCTGATGTGGAAGTACATCTACCACCCGACGTTGGGCCTGATCAATCCGGCCCTGGAGGGCATGGGGCTGGGGGCACTGGCGCGGACCTGGCTCGGTGACCCACAAACGGCGCTGACGGCTATCGCCTTCACGTCGGTGTGGCACGGCATCGGGATCTGGGTCGTGCTAATGGGGGCAGGTTTCGAGCGACTCCCGCGTGAAGTGCTCGAAGCTGGGCGGATCGATGGAGCGGGCGAATGGAAGCTGTTCACCAAGATCACCATGCCGCTGCTCCACGATCTCTTCCGTGTGCTTATCGTTCTCTGGTTCGTGCAGAGCATGCAGGCGTTCGCGTTCGTCTTCATCATGACGGGCGGCGGCCCCTTCGGATCGACCGATATCGTCGGCACGCTCATGTACCGCGTGTCCTTCGCCCGAACGGAGTTCGGGTACGCCGCAGCGATGGGTGTTGGGCTCGTCGTCGTGCTCCTATCCGTGACCTTTCTGTTGAACAAGGTGCTTCGTCGTGACGATCTCCAGTATTGATTCGGTGAGCGTGTTGGAAGAGGCCGCGGAGCATGAGGCTTCACCCCGAGGCCGTAGGCGAAAGGACCGGGAGCCGCCCACGCCCCGGGCGCCGTTCAAGCCCTTCCACCTGTTCCACTACGCCGTGCTCGCGTCGTTCGCGGTGGCGTCGCTTTCGGCGTTCCTGTGGATGGTGAACAACTCGCTTAAGACCAACAGCGAGTTCATGAATGCGCGGCCTTGGTCCATCAGCGAATCACCACAATGGGGCAACTACATTGCGGCGTGGACGAACGCCAATGTCGGCACGTTTTTCTGGAACAGTATCGTGGTCACCGCGATCGCAACCTTCGGTGGCGTGGCGATCTCTGCGCTGGCTGCCTATCCGATCGCACGGTTCAAATTCCGTGTGAGCGGCGCGATGCTCACCTTCTTCCTGTTGGGCCTGATGGTCCCCTGGATGGTCACGTTCATTCCGCTGTACTCGATCCTCCAGAACATCGGCCTGCTGGACACTCGTACCGGCCTGATCCTGGTCTACATGACCTACAACATCCCGTTCAACGTCTTCGTGCTCGTGGGCTTCATGAAGACGTTGCCGATGGAACTCGAGGAGGCCGCGGCGGTCGACGGCGCATCCCCGTTCGTGACCTTTTTCCGGGTCATCCTGCCGCTGACCGGACCGGGGCTCGCCTCCGTGACGATCATCAGTTTTCTCAACAACTGGAACGAGTTCTTCTACGCACTCGTGCTGATGACCTCGGAATCACGGATGACCCTGCCACTGGGCTTGTTCCGCCTCGGGCAGGCCGCCGACTACGGGACCAACTGGGTGACTCTGTTCGCCGGGATCATGATCACGATCGTCCCGGTCCTGATCGTGTTCGCCCTACTGCAGCGCCAGATCGCGAACGGCCTCACCGCCGGCGCCGTCAAGGGATGACCGTCGATGGAGAGCACATGACCGTGCACACCCTTTCCGCAGAAGCCGACCCGCTCGGGCTCGCCCCGGAGCGCGATGCCCGCCTCGGCGAAGCGGGCATCGAGGCCCGCGATACCCGCGTCCATCATCTAGACACCGGGCGCGTTCCGCTCCGCGGCAACCAGGAGATCGGACGCTTCGCCTGGGCGCGCCAGTCGATCGAACTGCACCACGTCGGGGGTGCACCTGGCGCCATCTCGCTGTTCCTCTATGAAGCCGATGGCAACGACACGCCGCTGCAGGTGACGGTTAACGGCGTGGCATCGACGCTCGAGCCGGATGCGCGCCGACAGGGCGCCCACCACTGGCGCTCGCTGAGCTTGCCGGAGGGGTTGCTGGTCGATGGTGTTAACGAACTTGTGTTGTCGAGTGACAACCTCGCCCTGAATTCCTGGGCGCTGGGTGTCGCCGTCGGTCCCGAATCGCGCGGTTCCTCATGGTCCTGGGACCGGGGTGCGTCCTGGGTATCCGAGGGGCTCGGCCTCGACCAGTCGCTCATGGGCGATTTCGCGATCCGGTGGGTCGTGCATGCGCCCGGGGCGACCTTCGGGATCCGCTCGCCGGTCCTCGCCGCCACCGATCAACCGACGCGGATCGAGTCGGTGTCCAGTGCAACGGCCATCCTCCGCACCGAGGTCCGTGTCGCGGTGAGCTCGGATTTCGGCCTCACGTGGGGCTCGTGGGAACCATTCACACTTGGTGGGCAGCGCGACGTGGATGCGCTGCAGCTGCGGTTCGTCCTAGGTGGCGGTGCGCGCCTCGACGCCGTTCGTGTCACGACGACGCAACCGGTCGAGTTGCGGCCAGCCGCGGGCTCGGACGTCACGCTCGAGCCGTTCCACAGCGAGCAACTGGTGGCGATCCGTGAGGAGTACGGCCTCGATGCCGTTGTCGCCGGATGCTCGACCGATGTGGAGCGTGCCGCGGCGCTGTGCAGCTGGCTCCACGAACGCTGGATCCATCAAGCCGGCAAGACCATCTACAGCCCGTGGCATGCGCCGACGATCCTCGCGTGGCAACGGGCAGGGGTCGCTGAGGGCGTCAGCGCCCCGATCGGCTTCTGTGTCCACTTTGCGGTCGTTCTCACCCAGCTCGCGGCTGCCGTGGGGGTCCGCGCTCGTGCGGTCATCATCGGCCAGGTGGGAGAGGACGGCGGTGGCGGGCATTTCGTGGCCGAGATCTGGTCCCGGGAGCTCAGCCGGTGGGTGTGTTTCGATCCCGATTTCGATTATCACTGGCAGATCGATGGTGAACCGGCCGGTGTCGCAGACGTCCACCGGCTGTGGCAGGCGGACGAGCTGGACCGGCTCGGCCTGGGCACGGGGCGTGCGTTCACCCGGCATCCACACGGTGGATTGTGGCCCCAGGAGCATGTTCGCGACGGGGGCTACGCGTGGTTCGGCCTACCGCTCCACCAGAACTGGCTGGAGGATCCGCGGACCCGCCTGCTCCACCATGGGGCCGTGAACTACCATGAGGTCGAGGTGCTCTGGTTCAACGGGCACCAAGACATGCGTCTGCGCTACCCGGTGATCACGGACCGTGTCGAGGACTTCTCCGCTGAGTTGATCGGGTGAGCACGTCATTCATAGCGGGCTCGGTCAGGGCGTCGATGGCAGCGACGGGCGAGCCCATGGTCATCGCGCCCTGTGTGGTGCGGACAAGGAAGGGATGAGGGATGGACGTGGGTCAAGCGGAACGCTTCAAGCCCCACGATGTCGGTCTTGTCCGAGACCACGTCTACGAGCAACTGCTGAGCGCGGTCATCGATGGGCGGCTGAAGCCTGGTGAGCGCATCCGTGAGCGGGCCCTGGCCGAGGAGCTGGGGGTCAGCACCACACCGATCAAGGAAGCGATCCAGCGGCTGCACCATGCGGGGCTGTTGCGCACGGAGCCCCGACGGGGGGCGTTCGTCTCGGATGCAGCGACGACCTCGATCGCCGAGGTGACGGCCATCCGCGCCAAACTCGAGGGGCTCGCTGCCGGCTGGGCGGCGGAGAAGATCGATGAGCAGCAGCGCGAGGAACTCGCTGCGTCGATGGCGAAGATGGTGGAGCACTCCGGCGGTGAGCCCCAACGGCTCGCGGAGGTCAATGCGGCGTTCCACCGATTGGTCCGGCAGATCAGCGGCAGCAATTTCGCCCAGCATTTCGTGGAACTGCTCCTGCCGTTCGATGCCTCGGTGCGGCGTCGTGCGCTGTCTCTGCCCGGTGAGGCGGAGCGAGGTCATGCGGAGCACGTCGCCATCTACGAGGCGGTCATCGCGCAGGATGCGGAGCTTGCCGCGACCATCGCCGAGACGCACGTGCTTCGCACCTTCGAATTCGTCGCCCAGAACATGGATCTGGAGCCAACGAGCGAGGTGTTCGGATGACGGGCGTCCGGATGGCGGACATGACGCGCGCGGAACTCAACGAACTCGCCCCTGACGCCCTGCTCGTGCTACCCATCGGCGCGACCGAACAGCACGGAGAGCATCTCGCGGTTGGGACCGATCACGTCGTCGCCGATGCCGTCGCGGTGCGTGCCGCGACCGCGTTGGCCGACGAGTTCCCGATGGTGGTCGCTCCCGTCGTGCCGTTCGGCCACTCCCACCACCACCTGCCCTTCGGCGGGACGCTCTCGGTGCTACCGGCGACCTACCAGCAGGTGCTGGTCGAACTCGGTCAGACGGCCGTGACCAGTGGCTTCCGCCGTATCTTCATCCTAAACGGGCACGGTGGCAACGTCGAGATCGCTGCCACGGCAGCGCGTGAGATCGGACGGACGTGCGACGTGTCCGTCGGTTCCGGTTCCTACTGGATTATGGCGTGGGAGCGGCTCGTCGCAGCATCGGCGCATCGCGGTCAGCGGCTGCCCGGTCACGCCGGTGGCTTCGAGACCTCCTTGATGCTGGCGCTTCGCCCCGACGCCGTGCGCGACGAGCGTCCGCGCCGCGACCCACTGCCGGACCAGGACGGGACGTCGTTCTTCGGCCCGTTCCATGCGGCCATCCCGGGGCAGTGGCAGTCGATCGACGGCTGGAGCGACGACGCGAACGGTTCGACCGACGACGCCGGCGAACGGTTCCTCACGGCCATCGTCGATGGCGTGGCCGAGAACCTACGCACGTTCTACCAACGCTTCCCTCCGGCGACGGCCTAGTCGATGCACCCCGCGGACGCCCGTATCGAGTCGTGTTCGTCGCACGGACTGGACGCCGTTCGGCTCCGGGGTCCGCTGGGTGACGAGGTCACGGTTGCGCTGTTCGGCGGCCAGGTCCACTCGTGGCGTGCCCGAGACGGCCGAGAGCGCCTCTACCGGAGTCCGACCGCGGTGTTCGACTGCAGGCAGCCGGTCCGGGGCGGCGTCCCGGTGTGCTTCCCACAGTTCGGATCCCGGGGATCGCTTCCCCAGCATGGCTTCGCGCGAACCTCACGCTGGCAGGTGGCGGCATCGTCGTCGGACGATGCGGTATCGCTCCGGCTCGTTGACAATGCCCACACGCGAATGATGTGGCCCCATGCCTTCGAGCTTCGCCTGACGGTCCGGTTGGCTGGCGATCGACTCGACCTCACGCTCGACGTCTCCGGCGATGGTGACGCCGATATGGAATGCACCGCCGCGCTGCACACCTACCTGCGGACGACGGATGGCCGTCAGGCGCGGATTACCGGCCTCCAGGGCCTCGCCTACCACGAGGCGCCGCGCTGGGAGCTCACGCGCACCGACGCCGAGGCATGGCGGTCGGCTGCTGCTGCGATGGATCGGATCTACGACCAGGCGCGATCGGTGCGTCTGGCCGACACCAGCGGCGCTCTGGAGATCCGTCAGACCGGCTTCCCGCACACGGTGGTGTGGAACCCCGGGGAGTTGTCAGCCGGCGGCATCGCCGACCTGCCGGCTCGAGCGTGGTTGGACTTCGTCTGCATCGAGGCAGCGGTAACCGAGCCGATCGTGGTGCCCCGGGGACAGCGCTGGCGCGGCACCCAATCACTGGTGGTCGCACCGTCCGACAAGGACCCACCGAACTGACGTTGAATTCCCGCGCCGGCGGGCAACGCTGTCGATAGACTATTTGAAATCTCAAATCTTCGCGAGGTCGACTCTTGACGATCCAACAGCTGAGCTTGACGCCGGTCCAGACACGTCGCGCCTACGCCACGACCACGGCGGCGCTCCACGGCGAGGCGAACACCGCGGACGGCGCCGGCGTGGACGCCTCCGATTTCGTGATCCTCACGGTCACGGACGACGAGGGATTCGTGGGTCTGGGCGAGGTCTCGGACATCCCCCCGGCGAGCATGCACCTCGTGCCGCAGCTGCAGGGGCTGCTGGAGTCGACGTTGATCGGCGCGGACCCACACGACATCGAGTCACTGACCTCGGGGTTCGATTTCCCCATGGACGTCCGACCGGACGGGACGAGCTACGACCTCGTTCCCGCCGCGGTGGACGCCGCACTCGTCGACCTCGTCGGGAAGCGGCACGGGGTCTCCGCCTCACACCTGCACGGGGGTCGCTGCCGTGAACGGGTCGAGGTCTCCTGGGTGGCATTCATCCGCGGGCTCGATGAGCTCGAGGGGGAGATCGCGGCCAAACTCGACGAGGGGTTCACGGCCTTCAAGCTCAAGGTCGGTCTCGACGCCAAGCTTGACCTCGCGCGTGTTCGCCTCGTGCGCGAACTGGCTGGCGAGGACGCGCACATCAAGCTCGATGCGAACTCGGCATGGAGTGTGGACGAAGCAGTTGAGGTCTTGCGGAGTTTCGAGCCGTGGCAGCCCGATGGGATCGAGACGCCCATCGCCTACCGGGATGTCGAAGGCAAGGCGCAGGTGCGTGCGCGTACTGGCGTCCCGGTCATCGAGCACGTCCACGACCTCACGTTCGGGATCGAACTGCTGCGTGCTGATGCGATCGACGCCGTCAACGTCTCGACGGTCGGTGCGGGCGGTTCGTGGCGGGCGCGCAAGGTCCTCGCACTCGCCGAGGGTGCCGGCCTGCCCTGCCTGCTCGGCAGCACCGTGGAACTCGGGATTGGTACGGCGGCCCAGCTCCATCTGGCCGCCTCCAGCCCGTCGGTTACCTGGCCTTCGGACCTCGTGGGGCCGATGCTCTACGAGAGCGACGTGCTCGCAACCGCGCATCGTTGGTCGAATGGCTTCCTCGACGTGCCCGATGGTCCGGGACTCGGGGTCGAACTCGATGAGCAGCAGATGGCCGCACTGGCCACGACGCCGGCGACCGAAGGGTAGACGATGCCACTGTCTGGGTTCACGGCGCTCGTCACGGGAGCCTCCGGCGCCATCGGGTCGGCCACGGCGGCGGTGCTCGCTGCGCAGGGCGCCAATCTGGCGATCACCGGCCTGGAACCGGCCGCGACCGAGGAGGTCGCGTCCCGCCTGCGCGCGACCGGTGTCCGGGTCTTCGCGGCTCCTGTGGACCTCGCTGTGCGCTCGGAGACCCGCAGGTTCCTGGCTGACGCGCTCGACTACTTCGACGGCCAGATCGACATCGGCGTCATGAACGCGGGGATGAGCGTCAAGCAGTCGGTACTCGACGTCGAGGACGCAGCCTTCGACAAACAGGTGGAGATCAACTTCGCGGCACCGTTCTGGCTGGCCCACGGGCTCTTCGACGCGCTGAAGGCATCCACCAATCCGGCCATCGTCTTCATCTCCAGCACCGGGGCGATCACCGCGCACTCGAACTCGGCGGTCTACGACGCCATGAAGGCCGGGCTGGAGGGACTGACCCGGAGCCTCGCCGTTGAACTCGGCCCGTTCGGCGTTCGCGTCAACGCGATCGAACCCGGCCAGATCATCAATGGGACGGATGTCCCCGATGATCCGACGCCCGAGCGGCTTGCACAGTGGGCAGCGATCCCGCTGGGCCGAGCCGGGCAGCCGGATGACATCGCGCAGGCCGTGTCCTACCTCGTCTCCCCGGAGGCGGCCTACGTCACAGGCACGGTCGTGCGGGTCGATGGCGGTCGGACCGCGAGGATCCCGATCATCGTCATGCCGACGGATTCCTAGGTCGTGCATCAGGCGCTGGTTCGTCGCGGATGGCCGACAGGCATCCGCCGCTTCGGTTGGGATGCCAGATGGAGGAGCCCCTCCACCGGTCAGGTGCCGGTCACGCCATGGCAGTTGGGGCGGCGGTCACCGTCGTGTGTTCCCTGCCGCTCTTCCTCACGGTGGCCCTGCCGAACCAACTGGGTGACGAGTTCGGGTTCGGCCCGGTGGGGATCGGCGCAGCCGTCGCCGTCTTCTTCGGCACCGTGGCGCTGACATCGCTGCACCTCGGCCGCGTCGCGGACGGTGCCGGGACCGTGACGTCATTGCGGACCGCTGCGCTGGGCGCCGCCAGCGCGAGTACCTACATCGCCCTGGTCGCGAGTAGCTGGATCGAACTGGCGGCATCACTCGTCGTCGCCGCACTGGCCGCGGCGTTGGCGCAGCCGGCGACGAACCGACTCCTGGCGGATCGCATCCCGGCGCACCGGCTCGGGATGGCCTTCGGACTGAAGCAGTCCGCCCCCCCGGTGGCGTCGATGCTCGCGGGTCTGAGCGTTCCCGTGGTCGCGCTCACGATCGGTTGGCGGTGGGGATATGCGCTCGCGGCGGTCGGCGCGATCGCCGCGGCGTTCGCGGTGGGTCCCCGACCGGCGCGAGCCCAGCGACCGTGCCGGCCCCGTCGCAGGGATCGGTCACCACTGGGAGCCCGACCAACCCTGGTCCTGCTCGTGGCCGGGTTCGGCCTCGCCTTCGCCACAAACTCGATCGTGTTAGCCTTCTATGTCGAGGCGGCGATCCGAGCCGGGAGTTCCCATCAGTTCGCCGGCTCGGTGCTCGCCGGGGCGAGCCTGGTGGCGGTCATGACTCGTTTGGTCGCAGGTGCCGCCTGTGACCGGTATGCGTTCGACCCGCTCCGCCTGTGCGCACTGCTGCTGGGCGTCGGTGCCGTTGGACTGGTCTTCCTCGCCACCGGCCGGGGCGAACTCATGGCGCTCGGCGCGGTGCTTGGGCTTGGTGGGACCTGGGGGTTCCCGGGCGTCTTTTGGTTCGCGCTCGTCCGCGCGTACGTGCGCGCCCCGGGACGCATCACGGGTGTGATCGCTCCGGCAGCACTGGGGGGTGTGTTCGGCCCGCTCGGCTTCGGTGCGCTGGCTACGGGGGTGAGCTTCGCGGTGGCCTGGAACGTCACCGCCATGGTGGCCATGGTGGCCGCGATGGCCATGCTCATGGGTGGTCGCCGACTCGGCGCGATCGGCGCCGGTGGCACCGTCTAGACACGACGACGAGGGCCGCGGGTTCGCTGTCGTGGTCTGGTCCAGACATCGACGATGATCAGGGGAGCAAGCATGGACATGCGACAGCTCGGTTCAGAGGGTCTGACGGTCTCGGAAGTCGGCCTCGGCTGCATGGGGATGAGCGGCGCCTATGCGGGCGCTGATGAGGCTTCGTCACGCGAGACACTCCGGCTGGCGGTAGAGCGGGGAGTGACCCTGTTCGACACGGCGGATGCGTACGGTTCGGGTGTCAACGAGGAGTTCGTCGGGGCGGTGCTGGCCGACGTGCGCGACGACGTGGTCCTGGCGACGAAGTTCGGCAACGAGTCGCTCCCCGACGGCACCGTCCGGATCAACGGTCGTCCCTCCTACGTGTTCGCGGCCTGCGAGGCGTCGCTCCGTCGGCTCGGCGTCGAGGTGATTGACCTCTACTACCAGCACCGGGTCGACCCGCAGGTGCCGATCGAGGAGACAGTGGGCGCGATGGGCGAGCTCGTCACCGCCGGCAAGGTCCGCCACTTGGGCCTTTCGGAGGCGTCGGCGGACACGGTTCGGCGGGCGCACGGCACACATACCATCGCCGCGGTGCAGACGGAGTACTCGCTGTGGACCCGCGACGTGGAAGCCGCCGTGTTGCCCACCCTCGACGAGCTCGGCATCGGGTTCGTCCCCTACAGCCCGTTGGGCCGCGGCTTCCTCACCGGTCGCTACCGGTCGCATGACCAGATCCCTGCAGAGGACTGGCGTGCGGGGAACCCCCGGTTCCAGCCGGACAACCTCGAGCGCAACCTCGCGATCGTGGAGGCGCTCGCGGCCGCAGCAACGCAGCTGGGGTGCACAGCCGGCCAGCTCGCCCTTGCGTGGGTGATCGCTCGGGGTCGGAATATCGTGCCGATTCCCGGTACGACCCGGCCAACCCACCTTCTCGAGAACATCGCTGCCGCGGAGATCGATCTGCACACAGCTAAGGTCGAGTCACTCGCGGCGAACACCCCACCTGCGAGCGGCGCTCGCTACGACGACGCCGGTCTTGCCCGCGTCGAGGCCTGATTGGGTTTGCGTTCGAATACTCCACGGCCCCTTTCAGGTTCGTCTAGTCAATCCGGATGTGGGCGCCGACCGACGTCGCGCACGGCGATAATCGAGCACGCCACTCCGCACTTCGGCCTGGTGGCCGGTCGCGCATATCCAGGGCCCCCGCCCCGTGATCTCATGCTTGCACTCCAGTGTGGTGACATGCAGAATGCCTGCATGACTTCCATCACGATCCGGAACGTCCCCGACGACGTGCGCGATGAACTCGCCGCGCGGGCGCGCCTGTCGGGGCGCTCCCTGCAGGAGTACCTGCGCTCAGAGCTCGCAGAACTCGCTCGTCGCCCGGACCCCGACGTGCTCATCGCGGGAGCTCGCCGGCGAACCAGCCGCACCGGCAGCCAGCTGTCGGCCAAGCAGATCCTCGCCCACCGCGACCGTGGTCGGACGTGATGGTCGTCGACTCGTCGGTGGTCGTGGCCGCGCTGGTCGACAGTGGTCCCGACGGCGAGTGGGCTGCCGACACCCTCCAAGGACAAGCCCTCGCCGCTCCCCACCACATGCCGATCGAAGCTGCCAATGTCCTCCGCCGCGCCGTGCTCGCCGGAGACCTCGCGCCAGACAGTGCCTCCCTGGCACATGCCGACCTACTGGCGCTGCGGGTCGAGCTGTTCCCCTACGCACCGTTGGCCGACCGGTGTTGGCAACTGCGCGACAACGTGACCACCTACGACGCCGCCTACATCGCCCTGGCCGAGCAGCTCCACGCGGCCCTGGCCACTCTCGACGCTCGACTCGCGCGCTCCTCGGGCCCACGGTGCGAGTTCGCCACCCCTGACTAGGCCCGCCGCTCGTCACCCTCGCCTGGTCGGGACACTGACCGCTAGGGGCTGGATCGGCGGACCGGCCGCCCCACCCGTAGTGACTGCGAGCTCGTCCGCGGCCAACTGGGGAGCATGTCTACAGCCGTCCGGCCCGTCTCCGATCCGGCTCCGTCGCTCCGGGTCTTGCGGTGCTGGCGTCGCGGCTGATCGGCAACCATCCGCTGCCGGACGGCAACAAGCGGCTGGGGTACCTGTGCACGCTCGAGATCGTCGAACGCAACGGCGGGACGTGGACACACCCACCCGTCGACCCGGAGGGTGGCGAGACCGTCGTCATGATCGAAGGCATTGCTGCCGGAGCGATCGGTGAGGACGAGTTCACCGCGTGGATCGCCGCACGGCTCGAGTGACCTCGGCGGGCCTCGCGAACGGCGTGTCGACTACGGTTCTGAACGCCACCCGGAGCCCCGGATCCCGAACCCAGGTCGAACCCAAACGAACCCATCGTCCACACCCTCAACGACGCGCGATTCGCTCAGTTCGCCGTAATTCGCTCAGTAGCAGTGAAGATGGGCGACTACGGATCATGCGGCCGGGGGTTCGAATCCCTCCCAGCGCGCTCCTCGGATTCGGCCTTCTAGGACCCTCTGGAAGGCCGAATTCTGCATTTCCG
>LFIK01000658.1_pt1 | contig 26227 bp, 39 predicted proteins | sample 643401 | NCBI WGS metagenome assembly LFIK01 (sample SAMN03777447, study PRJNA286221) | soda lake metagenome | biome: soda lake; feature: Kulunda steppe; material: water; isolation source: sample T5-Br brine of Lake Tanatar-5 | place: Russia: Kulunda steppe | collected 2010-07
ACCCCGGGCTCAGGTTAGGCATCAGCACCTGCGGTTGCAGCGACCCTAGAAGTACCTCGGGCTTAGGTTAGGCATCAGCACCTGCAGCCGCAGCGACCCTGGAAGTACCCCGGGCTCAGGTTAGGCATCAGCACCTGCGGCAGCTGCGGCCCTGGAAGTACCCCGGGTTCAGGTTAGGCATCAGCACCTGCGGCTGCAGCGGCCCTGGAAGTACCCCAGTAGCAGGAAAAGGCTTTTTTGGTGCCTCATGCTGTGCTGCCCCTGCACCCCTTTGGCCTGCAGGACCTTTGCCTTCGATGGTACAAAGCTGCAGTCCTACCCTGCCCCCCCCGCGCCCAGCACGCCAGCTGGCACGATGCAGCTGCCGGGAGTGACCGTGGAGCGCGTGGTGTTCTTGGGGCTGCCTAAGAAGGCTGCATACCAGGCCAAGCTCCCTACAGGCCAGGTGCGCGCACTTGAGCTCTCTGCCACACTGAGCAGGAAGTGCTTGGCTTGCTGTAGCCTCCACAGGTGCGCATGAGTGTGTGGCTTGGTAAGCTGCTGAGTGTGCAACCTGGGAAAACTTGTGCATCCCTGTGCCCAGTGCTCACATGCAGTGGTGAAAGAGCACCTCCACTTGCACAGGCACCGGTGTGTGTGTGTGTGTGTGTGTGTGTGTTAGTGTGCGTGCGCGGACGCATGAGCACTCCGCTCCTGTCGGCGAGTCTTTACATGGTGGTGCAAAGCAGGCCATGTGCGTGTTGAAAGAGGCTGCTTGGAAGATTGTCTGGGGTGAGCGACAAGCCATGATGTGCCGGACATTGCAGCACCTCCTTCCTTGGCACTTCCTCTTGCCAGCATTGCCCCGCTGCTCATGTCACTATACGGTGCAGAGGGCTCAATAATGCTGGTGGGTGTTTTGGTTGATGTGGGATTGAGATGCTCCGGAGCGCCCTGCGAACCCAAGCTGTCATCCTCAAGGAATGGCAGGCATCGGGTTGCCTGTTTTCAACACCCGCTGAGCAAGCCCACTACATGCCGCGCTCCGGCTGCCATGTCTTTGCACAGGTTATTGACTTGGAGCTGGAGCCCATCTCCTACATCGCCCCCCAGGCCATGAATGCCCATGTCCTGCGCAAGCCTGACCTTCCCATTTCTGAGGATTGGACGGTCGAGATAGTGGTGAAGCAATGAGCCCCACTTGTCTGCAGGGCGGGCTTGTGTGAAGTCTTGGGGACCTTAAAAGCTAGCGGGAAGCAGCAGGTAGAGAGGCAGCAAGTAGGTATTCTGGCAATTAGTAAGCAATAGCTGCTAGGCACAGTGTCATGCTACATAGCTCTGAACTAAAGCATTTCAACCTGCGCCCTGGAATGGGTGAGTGTACGAAATGTAACCCAGTTGACTCCTGAAAATCGAACGTTGATGCTGTCATTCAATGACAAGTAAGTTACGACAATCTAAGTTCCAATTCCCTCTGTCACTTAACAATAAAAAGCTCCGGTCTGATTGACAATCCTTTTATGTGCCAGTGGTAAATCATGAAACAAGTCTGCAAAGTGAAGCCTCAACGAACACATTGCGTGCAAGGACAGGAGAAGAGCGCTCTTTTCGTCATGAATTGCCTGAAAGCCACACTAATCACATGTACCATCATGATGTTCCCAGCTTCTTGTCTCGACACGCAGTGCATCATGATGGGAATGCTACCTGAAACGTGCCGCGTTGCGCTGTGTTTGCTTGCCCAAATCCAGATGCAGAAACCTAGGTACAGAAAAAAGCCGTCCATCAACAATCACCGAACTACATCTTGTTTTGCCATGATGGCAAATCAACCCAATTATGATATTTTGCAGCCCTGTCCTTCTGAAGAAGTTCTGATCTTCATTGCCTAGCTGGTTTGCCTGGTTCCAGATACTCCTCAACCTCTATCTCACATCAGCAACAAATTCTGACTGTGGGATCGTTTGGAATGTTCTCACACGATGTGGGAAATTACTGCTCCTTTCCAAACCATGTAAAGTATCCAAGAATTCAGCACTCCAGCACTTTTTGTTACTTCGCTCTGTCATTTGGCTGAAGGTCTTAACCGATTGTAACTTGAATCCCTCTGTCAGGCTTTTTCTCTCATGTAATCCGTTTTCACTTCACTTAGTAATGGGCAACAATGGCCTTTCTAGACATTCCTTTCTATGGCTAGTATTAAAAGGGGTGCATCAATAGCAATAGCAAGGGGCGTCCTATGCCATGAAATGGGAACAAAACGCATGTGTCTTTGGTGCTCGTATCCTGTACCAAACCATTAGCCTTTGCAAGGAAGCCATGAAAGCAGAAGAGGAGGCTACCTGTGCATCCTAAGCTCAGGTGCACACACCCAGGCTGTTAACGATGTCAAGGAGGGACAGGAACAAAAGAAGGCCCTTAGAATAAAGAAAACAGCATCCTGTCCACATTTGTACTGGTTCATCCAGAGATGCATGATTAAGAAGACGGAGGGAGCAGCAGCCCCAACACAACAAAGTGGACTGTCACACATTAGCAGTGTCACTCATTTGAATGCCATCCGATGCCATCCGAGGAAGTCCCTACCCCCACAACTCAAACTCGCTTCTTCCAAAACAAAACAGCTTCAGGTTGTCTCAGGTCTGATGAAGCTCGCTCAAGCATTGCCATCAGAGGTGGCAAAGCCTTCTTCTTGAGCTCATTCTGCTGCTGCAGATATTGCCGCTGCTGCCGCCTCTGCTGTTCTGTCACTCTCAGCCCCTCATCTTGTTCTTGTTCACCCTCCCTGGCATGCATTTGCTGCTTGTTATGCCCCAGCAGCAGCTGCTCTTGCCCTTGCTCCAACATTTGACTGCTCTGCATCACCTTCTGTTGCTGCTCCTCCACCTCCTCATCCCTCCTGTTGGACCTATGCATGCCCAGCCCACCATCCTCCTTCTGCAGCTCAAATAGGCATTGCTTGCGCTGCCCCTCATGATGCAAAGGCTGCATGGAGGCCATCTCGCCCTTTGCTTCAAGCTCCTCCCTGAGCCCATACCCTCCCTCCAAGCATGGATTTTGTGCCAACCCTGGCGGCTCTTCCTCGCTCACCCCATGCCCTGCGTGCCTTGCCCTCGAGGCCAGCTCAACCTCCAGCCCTTTCCCACCTTCCTCTTCTTCTGCCTGCACCTGCTGCCCCCCTCCAGCTCCCTCTCGGCCCACCCCCATCTGGACACTATGCGGGCTCAGACCCGCATGCCGACCATCGCAGGCTGCAGCAGCCCCTTGCAAACCACAGGCCTCCGGGACGCCCGCATCCCCCTCATCCGTGCGTTGAGGTTGCTGCTGCTGGGTGGCCAACAAGCCAGATGCCTGGGCCGGCCCCAGGCAGCCACCACCCAGCCAGCCTTTCCACATGTCAGCAGCGGCAGCGCCAAGCACAGCAGCTGACAGGCCGTTGGAGGGACTGGGTACAGTAGACCAGGGCGCATCCTGGTTTGGTGCAAATGCCTGCCCCTCAGAAGTGCGATCAGCGCACTGCAGCCCCCACCCTCCCTCTCCCGGGCTCTCCTGCCAATATGAGGTTGGCAGGGCTGCAGGTGTGGCGTGTGCAGGGGGCGGTGGGCTGGGCTCAAAGCGGATGTCATGGGTGCCAGACATAACGCGGGGCTGCCAATCCTCTCCAAACACTGGCACCACTTCGCAGCTTGTTGGCGCAGGCAGCATCTGCCATGCTGTTTCATCTCCAGTCAGGAGGGCTAGATCCTGGACCAGGCTTGTTCCCAGCATGCCTGCTGCCTGCCCGAGCCCGTCGCTTGCAGGGACCGCAACCGATGCGCCATGCGGCAAAAGGTACACCCAGCCTGCCTGTGGGTTCATATCATGGGGGGCAAGCGCAGTGGATGTTGGATTTGTGTGCACCCAGACACATGCATGTGTTCAGCGTTGCTGTGCATGCCTCGTATCCATTCATATCATGGGGGGCAAGCGCAGTGGATGTTGGATTTGTGTGCACCCAGACACATGCATGTGTTCAGCGTTGCTGTGCATGCCTCGTATCCAGCATCAAGCAACGCTGCAAGCACAGTAAGGGCGCCTGCAAAGTCATGGCAGCTGCTAAGATGGTCAGCTGACGCCCAGCTGCCGGCAAACTGGCGGCGGCATGGATGCTATGATGTGTATGAATTATACCACGTGATGCGCTGTGTATATGCATGGCATGTTGTAAAATTCCCAAGGCTGCTGGCCTAGAATCCAAATCATAGGTCCAACACCTCATCCAGGCATCCTAGAAGTGCTGCGGTACTGCTGCTCCTGTTGCACTGATACACGCCCCGATCCCCTTGTGATGAACACTAGGGTTAGCCACTCTACATGACTTATGCATGAGCTGCTGCAACCTACCACGAGCCTACGCTGGTCACAGGTGCTAGATCTTGTCGGGTCTGCCTGCCATGGCCTGTGCAGCCTGCTGCTCACAGGACGCTGTGCACTCCTTAATCCTGGGAACAGGTCATGCGCCAGGTCTTGATCTGTGTCAGGCTGCTTGGCTTGCTGGCGGTGCAGGCCGTGCTGCATGGCGGCTGGATCTACCTTTGAGGGGAAAAAGCGCTGATCAACATACTCCTGGTTGCCATAGATGCGAAAGCCTATGGGAATATAAGGCAGATCTGGGAGTCTGTGCACCCCCTCCCAGAGGGGCTGCCTGAGCAATGCTGGTGATATGTCTTGATTTAGCCTGGATTCCTGCCGCCGCTGCTGCTGCTGCTGCTGCTGCTGCTGCTGCTGTTGCTGCTGCTGCTGCTGCTGTTGCTGCTGCTGCCGCTGCTGCTGCTGCTGTTGCTGCAAGGGCTCTGTCTGTACATCATGCTGCTCCAATTGCTTCAGAGGCAATGGCGCCGGGGCATGTTCCTGGTGTGCGACAAGAACCGTGCTAAAGGCGATGAGGACAGCACCTGATGATTGGAGCACACAACAAGATGACAGGACATCCCTTACCTGCTCCTGATCTCTCGCTCGAGGATAGGCAGGCCTGGACCTACAAATCCGTAAGTTGTCATGTAAGTGGCAAATCTTGCAGAGAGGGACCAGCCATTATGCACTCACCCAAGGTAAATGGCCACCATAGGGTTTCACCACCATGCGCTCTTTAGCTTGCACATGCTCTCATCTGCTCTCTTTAGCTTGCACATTCCTTATCACCACGTTAATCATCAGCTTCACAGCAGGACAATCCACCTGTGTCTAAGCTGATGGCACAAACAGTTGTTGAGTTTGGGCATGATCTCAATATTCTGAAATTGGAAGATAGATTGATTGGCATTGAACCTATCTTTGCGAGTGGGCCAGTGGCTGGGCCGGGTTCGGCTGACATCTGCAAGGATGTCGCAAACCAAGCTCCGCAAATTCCTGCTGCGTTACTACCCACCTGGGATAATCCTGCAGTATGAGCGGGATGGAGTCATGAAGCAAAAGCCCATTGACCTGCTGGATCTTGGGCCAGGCGTGGATATAGAGGTAGCGCGCATGGATGATGCTGGAAGTCCTGCTCTCAGCTATTGGGTAGTGTATGACTCGTCATAAACCCGTGCCTCATCAATTGACTCGAGGCTACTTTTTCGGTTGGATGGGGGCTGCAGGCACTGTGCTCCCAGGTTATCAAGCAGGAGCCCCTCGTCAGCGAGAACCGACGGCCAGCACTGCGGCAACTGATGGGACGCCTGTTAGAAAAGATGGCTGAGACGCAGCACCATAGCTTCGCCCTCTATAAGGTGTGCTTGACCAACTTACACAAGGGCAGGAACTGGCCAAGCCACATCCTGCTTTAGCCTGTTGTAAAACAGGTGCAGGCCTGAAATTAGGAGCAGAAAATCCTGAAAGAGATGAACACTGAGAAGCAACCACACCTAAAATGATACATGCGAGCATTCGTTCTCATGCGCATACAATCATTGCTGCAAGCAAAGAAATATTCAAATGCGTGTGCATGCGCGCGCGTGTGTGTGTGCGCGTGTGTGTGAGTGTATATCATGCGTGCTAACTAATGAGTCTGGAATGTTGTTTCATTTGCTTGCGCAGTTGATGCCTCAAACAGACGTGCCACGCAGATATAGCAGAGATGGACTCACTGCTTTCAAAGATTGGTTTCAATCAAAGCCACTGACCGTTTACGTTGCAGGTATTGCGCGCCCACATCCTCCCACTCACTAACTGCGCCTTCAACAAATCTGGCGATCGCTTCATCACAGGAAGCTATGATAGGACATGCAAGGTGGGCAAGACGGGCAGTCAGGCACATATTGAGCTGTGGCAGAGATGGCGCGGAATGCATACAAGAGTTTGTTGTGGTGACCAAGGCTAACAGGACAAAGCAGCGCAGGGAAATGCCCTGCCTCTCGCCTGTGTGCTAACTAGATTAAGTGCTCCAAGTGAGTTCAAAGAACGCAGAGAGCAGGACCCACGCAAGCACCAGAAAGAGCAACTGGTTAAGGTATCTAAGGACCTTGCGCATATGGACATCCAGGGGACTTACACAGGAGGCCAAGGCAAGCTAATGCCTCACGACACAGAGGAGCTAGGTGGGGAAAGTAGCTAGCAGTGAACTCCAATCGTGCATGATAGGAAAGTGGATAAGCACGAACAGGCACAACAGAGCAAGCCTGGTCTTCTGCTGGGATGTACTGCATTTATTCCATTCCCAAATTCTGGGATCGAGTACACAGAACGTGCCGCTGGGTATGTGCCATCCTTCGTGCTCGTTGGATGGAAGGAAGCATTGCAGTTCCTGCACAAGTATAGCTTGGAAGCTTCAAAAAGGCCCATGTCTCCTTCACATAAGCTCATCCACTGTGCTGACACATACTATCTGTGATCATTTGCATGACGCATGCAACCAGCATGTTCAGCAGTCTACTGACTCATCTAGGATGCGCCAAACTCATGGTCGCAGGTCTGGGACACGTACACTGGAGAAGATCTATTTACGTTGGAGGGTCACAAAAATGTGGTATGTGTCGTGCCAGAGGGACAGAAGGTCTGCCACGAGGCAGGAAGAGCTGCATCGATGGTGTGCTGGTCCATGCTGCTTTGAGGGGGGGGCTGGGGCCACGCTTAAAATGTACAAGCCCAAAAGTAGTTTCATCATGGCTGCCACTCCTTTCAAGGGTAGCTGAGCGTTTTTGTGGAGTGCGCTGTTGGAGGGTGCGAGGCATGCATGAGCTGGAGGCATTGACAGGCAGGCATGGACTGGAGGCATCGGCTGGATTGAGGGTGCGTGAGCGGCTCTGTTGGCGGGGACCCTTTCCTTCACTCCCATCATGCCGTGCATGTGCAGGTGTATGCCATCGCCTTCAACAATCCATATGGAGACAAAGTAGTCACGGGCTCCTTTGACAAGACCGCCAAGCTGTGGGATGCCTACACTGGGCAGCTGTACTACACCTTAAAAGGTGTGAGCGAGCTGCGCTCAAACTGGGGCGTGATGCCAACTAGATAGCTAAGAGTCAGAGGAGCAGTCAGAGGGGCAAGCATGCCCTGTGTGCCCTTCAGCGTGCATTTGTTTCACACTGACGCCTTGCAGGACAGTGCGGGTGCCTTGCCTGGTCCTGCCTGCACCTGTCGGCGGTTGTTGCATGGGACTGCTTGCGCAGCCTCGGCAAGTGTGCGCTGTCCATGAGAGCAAGCACATGCCCATCCCAATCCTCAATCTGTGCACCCTAGCTGCTCTTTTGAGTAGCACTGGTCTCCAGCAGCAGCAATGGCCTGGTCATCCTGGCGCTGAGCCCATAAGAGGTTCTTAGCTGTGCCTCTAACTCCTTAGAAGCGCGCCAAGAACGCGCGTCAAATGTGTATGTTGCCACATACCCTGCACCATAATGCAAGACAAGTGTGTATGTTTGCGCTACATGCCCCGCGCAATTGTTCGATCCGCTCTATTTTGTGCTGCAGGCCACGACACAGAAATTGTGTGCCTGTCGTTCAACCCTCAGAGCACCACCATCGCCACAGGATCCATGGACAACACTGCCAAGGTGTGAGCTGAACCTCTCATTCAAATGCATGCTGGTACACTTATGCACTCAATAATACTGCTCTCGAAACGTTAAAAAATGAAGGAGCCAAAGGGGGGCTGATATCCAGTGTCAGCTGTCAAGGCGATTTGTCATGCGTCCGCTGCAGCAATACTGGCATGTTTTAAAGATCCCAATCGTTGGTATTCTGAGCGCCTTTGAGAGCTTGAGCATGCTGTCATTGATGTTAAGAGCTCCTATGAGTGCTTGAGCATGCCGCCTTGCGCAACTTTATAAACAGAAGCACAGTGAAAAGAGCGGCCGTCAGGGGCATGCATAACGCCAAGCTTCCATCGTACAACTGTCAACTCCATAACAGCCATCCCTGCTGAGGGGAACCAGTTGCACATGGCATGTTTTTGGGAGCCTACACACCTCAACAACTGTGCCTCATCTGCAACCCATTGATGCCTCCCAGGCCTGTTCACACACTCAGCAGCTGTGAGATGTACCATGACCTGACATTGCCTTGCAATTGCGTGCACGCACATGCTAATGCACACGCGCACACATGCACGCACACCCGCACATGCATGCACACCCGCACAAGTATGCTCTATCCGACTGACACACGTGCGCAGGCATGCACGCACATGCAAGAGCGCATACTCACACACACGCATGCAAACATGCACGCAAACACCGCAGTTGTGGGATGTAGAAACTGGCACTGAGCGGGCGACTTTATTAGGTCATAAAGCTGAGATCGTTTCACTCAACTTCAACACAACAGGTGTGTGTGTGTCAATATCATTGGGGACTTGCGTATAAGCATGGGAGTATGTGGGCGCCTTTTCTGCCTGTGCTGCATGTTCTGCATTCACAGGCCAAAATGTAAGACTGGGCCTCCAAGCTGATTGCTCAGTGTTGCTAGCGTGGCCTTGTAGGTGTCCCAATCTATGGTGCATTATAATTGGCGCGCTGCTGCTGCTGCTGCTGCTGCTGCTGCTGTGCAAATACAAGCTGAAAGCGCTTGCAGGCACGTGCGAGCTTGCAGCTGCTAGCCATGCTTGTTTTTTAGCTCAGCATGCAGGCCTGATTGGCTTCAGCCAAGCTACCCTTGTTTGGCAAGTACACTTATGTAACCTTATCTAACCTAATCTGACAGCTGCTAGCCACGCCTTGCCTGCAGCTGCTAGCCACGCCTTGCCTGACAGTTGCTAGCCATGCCTTGCCTGACAGCTGCTAGCCATGCCTTGCCTGCTGCTGCTAGCCATGCCTTGCCTGTGACAGCTGCTAGCCACGCCTTTTGCCTGTGACAGCTGGTGACCGCAAACATTCCGTTGGCGGACTCCCTGGTCATGTCTCTGCAGCGTCCTGTTCCAGCATGGATCCCAACCATACGCTTCCCTGGTGCCTGCCTTGGGAAGTGTTGACGCATGCTCTTCTCCCTTGCATGCAGTGTGCCACATCCTCATGCATGCGCCCCCCAAGATGCCAATCCACGGTTGACCATTTCACGCGCAGGGGACCTAATCATAACCGGCTCTTTTGATCATGACAGTCGAATATGGGATGTGCGCACGGGCCGATGCGTGCACACGCTCAGCGGGCACAGAGGGGAGGTGTCATCCACCCAATTCAACCATGCAGGTGCGGGCCCACTGTCTGAAATTTAATTGCTTGGCCATGCGTGTGTGTGCGCACATCCCATACATGTGTATGCACAAGCAGATGTGTGCATGTATTCATCCAGCAGGCGCAGAGGAAAAGTGTCGTCCACGCAGCCCAGCCATGCCAGTGCGCATGCAGTGTTGGCAAGGATTAGCAGGATTGTGTATTGCTATTGGCGCGAGACCCCTTCTCTGACGCAGCAACTGGAAAAATTTGAACAGGTGCACAGGTTTCAGGTTTTCTCAAAGGAAAGGTGATAATGATGCAAGCGTTGTGTTTTGTGAAGAATGAGTAAATGTTGCCTATGGTCGGCTGCTGAGGAGAGGCACAGGCTTTGGATCTGGTCACTGCTGCACCTGTGTCTTTGTAGGACAGGTGTATCAGACTGTTAAAAAAGTCCAAGTGTGCTTGGTTTACCTTAATATTTGTAGGACAGGTGTATCAGACTGTTATAAAGCTTCAAAGTGTGCTTGGTTTACCTTAATATTTGTAGGACAGGTGTATCAGACCTTAGAAAGCTTCCAAGTGTGCTTGGTTTACCTTAATATTTGTAGGACAGGTGTACCAGACTCTTAAAAAGCTTCAAAGTGTGCTTGGTTTACCTTAATATTTGTAGGACAGGTGTATCAGACTGTTAGAATGTTTCCGAGCGTGCTTGGTTTACCTTTATGTTTATGGGACAGGTGTATCAGACTTTTGACACACACGAAGCACGCAATCCTCATGCATGTGCAGGCAACCTTTGCTTGAGTGGCTCCATAGACTGCACAACCAATCCTCATGCATGTGTCATAGACTGCACAACCAATCCTCATGCATGTGCAGGCAACCTTTGCTCGAGTGGCTCCATAGACTGCACTACCATGCATGTGTCATAGACTGCACAACCATGCATGTGTCATAGACTGCACAACCATGCATGTGTCATAGACCGCACAACCAATCCTCATGCATGTGCAGGCAACCTTTGCTTGAGTGGCTCCATAGACTGCACAACCAGAATGTGGGATGTGCGCTCCGGAAGGTGTCTGTCCGTGAAGCAAGTAAGTGTCTGTCAGTGAAGCAAGTAAGATGACATGTAAGTGTCTGTCAGTGAAGCAAGTAAGATGGCATGTAAGTGTCTGTCAGTGAAGCAAGTAAGATGACATGTAAGTGTCTGTCAGTGAAGCAAGTAGGATGAGTGTCTGTCAGTGAAGCAAGTAAGATGACATCAGCCCTGGCTGCATTTTTCCTTTGCCGCTCAGCCGAGTGCTTTCTCTACAAATCCTTGCCATCCTCACAAATGCCCGTGTCAAGGCAGGGGCATCAGCCTTCCATGCTCGTCCTTGCGCAAACATGTGCAAAACACTTTGTGAGGTGCTGCGTTCAATGGAAAGAACAGCAACAGGGTGTTGCACGTGCTGGGTAGCCGCCTCAGCAGCACTCAACAAAATACAAGAACTCCCTCCTGTGCCATGGGACAGTTGCTCGCCCTCCTCATTACCCATGTGCTTGTGCGCCTTGCTTCCCACCTTGAGCGCCTTGCCACCCGCTTGTAGGTTTTTGCAACCCGCTCATGCGTCTCTCTACCCGCTTGTGCGCCTTTTGCTACCTGCTTGTACGCCCTGCTACCGCTCATGCGCCTAGCTAACTGCTTGTGTGCCTCTCTACCCGCTTGAATGCCTTGCTACCCGCTTGAGTGTGAGTGGACCAATTGGTAAGCTTGGTGGTCCACTTGGTAAGCTTGACTAGCATGGAGGGTCAAAGAACAGGGAGCCTTCCTGTCACACGTGCACGCTGTACTGTGCATGCACTCAGGGCCATACAGACGAGGTGCTAGATGTGGCGTTTGATGCAGCGGGGGCCTCATTCATCAGTGCGAGGTGGGATGGGCCTTCGGACATGAGGCTGCGATGGATTGTTGTGGGGCTGGCGCCATGCAAGGAAATGGGTGTGGTCACGGGATCACGCCTGTCTTTTCAATGCGTATTCAGACGCACGCAGCGCGCACAGCTACCTTTGCCTCACAAGAAGACCCTGCATCAGTCAGCAAGTGCTGTAGCGTGCAGCTTGCTTGCAAAAAAGGCACCGGTGCAACATTGCTGCCATGCCAAGTGGCGCAGGGATCTGTAGGCAGAGAGCTGGCAGGGTTTGCACACTCCCAAGCCTGATCGCTGTGCATATGTTTGCATAAGGTGGCAGTGGGTGGGTTGTTGGGTGTTGTGCAAAATGCCCTGTGTCCATGCTGCCACTCCTGTCAGCGCTGAAGAAGCTGTCCTGGACGTCAAAAGGTCTCAAGTTTGCCTAAGCTTATACTGGTGGACTGCGTGTCTGCGCAGTGCTGACGGGACGGCCCGCTTGTACAACACGAATACGGGTGTCTGCTTGCACACGCTGATCGGGCATGAAGGCGAGATCTCTAAAGTGGCCTACAACCCTCAGGTGCAGTAGTGCGGATGTATACGGGCTAGTAACAAGTTAGGGTTAATCGCCATCCTGGTCGTTAGGCTGATTGGTTTGTTGCTGGTCTTTGCCAGCCAAAATATATTCCATGATGTCTGAGATGTGATGGCAGATTTTGTTGTGCCATTGAGAAAGGAAATTAAAGACAGTCTGACTAGGCAAGGCATGCACAATATAAGCGGCCTCCACAGAAAAGGAAACTGACAGAAAGGGGAAAAAGGAACGAGTCCTTCTTTCTGAGAGTGCACACAAACGAGTCTTGACAATAAAAAAGAACATGCACCTCATTTCAAACAGCAGCACAGGAACATTTGTCACAGTGGCCAATTCCACCACGCCAGATGGATGATTCCACAGCAAGATAAACCTGCACACATTCCTCATGACATGCTTAGGGAGGTCAAGGTGCAGATAGCGTGGTGGTATCAGGGGGGCACCCCCATTCCGCAGACGAGTGCATGAATCTGCTTCATGATCAAGGAGGGGACAGGCAAACCTAGAATGATAAATCACCAGTTTGTTGTCGCATTCCAGAAAGTTCATGTCAGCAATGTCCCTCCACACTTTCCTCATCCTAAACCTCAGGTCAGCAGTGAAACCTGATGTAACAAATAGGGTGCCCCTGCAAGAGAGCTTGTGTACATGTATGGGCATGGCTTGCTGTCAGACAACTGGATTGCACACAAAGAATGCCCCATCTTGGTGCAGAGGCAGTGACCTCCTGCACATAGACATTAGATAGTTGATAACAAGATGTACCATGATTCTTATTTTTGTCTTGGGGATGAACATTTTCTCGTGCTCATGTGTTACCATGCATCTGCTGCCCTGATCCTCCACATGCCTCATGCACTGATTTATCAGCTTGATGCATCGGCTTTTGTGAGTGTCCAGGCACAATGTTAGGTCTGTTACACAATGTTCGGTCTATTGCAAGTGCAAGTGAGTGTCGATCTTAAAGGAGTAAGCCCTGGTCAGTCAGTCAGGCACCCTTGCCTGCGTGTGCTGTTCATGCATTGAATGCTGGTCATAAGGCCACAAGGCTACCAAAGCTCTCCTGCGTGCACCAAAGGACACCGTATGCTGTGTGCACATGCACACCTGTTGCCTGTTCTTACGCCCCGTCCACAGGGCACAAGGGTAATAACAGCATCAAGCGACAAGACGAGCAGAATCTGGGACACTCAAACGGGGGAGTGCTTGCAGGTGAGCTGCTGCTCTACTGCAACTGCCGCAGTTGTTTCAACTTATGAGCAGCTTGTGCTAGCAGGCCTGTGGGCGTGAAGAGCATGCTCCCTGCAAGGTGCCCTGTGTTGATTGGGCCATGGCAGGAGGGCACCGGGGGCCTGTGCTGAACACAAAGGGCCTGTGTTGATTGCGCCACGGCAGGAAGGCACCAGGCACCTGTGCTGAGCACTGCCGCTGGGGCACCAGCCGGCAGCTATGTTCATGAAATGGCGTTGCCGCTGACCAAAAATCCGCCGATGGGTGAACCCAAGCGTGAAGCATGGGTTCATGGGAATCCTGTTGTGCGTAGCTTGCTAAGAGCTTGCCAATATAAATCTCGCGGCGCATTCTTGGTTCTGGCTTGCAAGGTAAGAGGCAAATGCATGCTTTGTCCATGTGAAACTTGTGCAGATTTTGGAGGGCCATCAGGATGAGATCTTCAGCTGTGCCTTCAATTACGAGGGAGACTTCATCATCACAGGGTCCAAGGACAACACATGCCGCATTTGGAAGGCTGCCACTGCAACTTCCCAGGTGGGCTCTCACCCTCTTGCTTGGAAGCAGCTTAAGCAGATGCTCCTGCACGTGGTTTCATGGTAGGGTCAGCTCGCGCTCTGCTTGGGTGCAGGAGGTGTAAGAGAGGTTTGTGGGAGCTGGAGGTTGGCTGCTGCAGAGGTCAGGGAGGTATGGCGTTGCGCCCAGACTGGCCAAGAATGCTGTTCGCTGCTGGCCATCGAGGGGCTGCAAATACAGAGGTGCTGTGTCTGTTGCCCTGCACCCGCAGCTTCAGCACGAGTCATCTGTAGCAACGAGAGGCGGACTGTGACCTGGGCGCTGAACCTTTCAGACAACCCTTTGCCAAAAGCCGTGCGTTGGACTGGCTCTGCTAAGCAATCGTCGGGCTAAAGAAACCGGGCGGGTTTCAATGCAACCCCTCTTGCCCAGGTTGGAGCATGCGTGGCGTGCTGCAGGCTGCACACGGGAGGTCAGGTCGCTGCTGCAGCCCCTACATGCAGCATGCAGGTGGTGTGAAGCACAGAGCAGTCAGCATCCCTCTGGGAATCAACTTCACCCAACACCTCCTTGGCTTTTTAAGGCTCCTGGATGTGGTTAGGACACCAGGGCAGATTGTGCTGCTTCCATGATGGCACAGCTGTGCGATGCTGTGGCCATCCGATTAAGGCACGCCGTGGCTGTAAGCACACACGCCGCCTTAACCATCAAAGAGAGGCCTTCTTCCTCCTTTATGAGGCTGTGATCCTTGCATGCGTGACTGCCAGGCCAGTGGCCAAGCTGCCTGTGAAGCAACAGGCTGCAACAGGCTAGAGAAGGCAACTTGCAGCATGCAATACATGTGCACTTGGGGCAGATCAGCAGGGGTGAGACTCCTCATGATTACTACTATTAGGACAAATGCATGATCAAGGCAGCTCGCTCAGAGCTGATGACATTTTATGCGCACCGGTTTGATGGAGGTGGAGGCAGGCGTACTTGTAAGCCGTGTGTCTTGTTTGCTGACCAGTGGTCAGTGACCACACCTGCCAGTGTGCCCATTCCCCTCCAAGGGAAGTCAGTCCACTTGCACCCTGTAAGGAAATGACCATGCCTTGAGTACACCTGGAAATGAAAAAGATACGTTAGGACATCTGAAGAAGTTGTTTTTGCAATTACTTGTGCCTCGACTGATTTACCTTGAACTTATACAGGTTATGGACGCTTCAAGGATAGGTCACCAGTCAAAAAAGTGCCAGATGGCGCAACATCATCGCTTCTCAGACACTTCCTTGGTTGCGAGAACAAACAAAAGCTGGTTGCAGGAAAGATGAAAAGCACGCATCCAGTGCATCATTCTTAACATCATGATCATTGGCAGGCCTGATGTTACGGACCCAAACTATTTACAGACATTACTTACAGAAATTGCACATAGCATGCAGGGCATCAAGGTGTAGTCGGACTGGAGTCCATGCCGTATTCAATAAATTGAAGGACCGCTCCAATGTCTCAATTTCAAAACAAGCCGACCTCCGTACAGGCCTGCAGAAAGTGCAAAGACTAAAAAATAAGCACAGCATGCATTCTCTTGTTGATGCAAGTTTACTTGTAGATACCCAACTCAATACAAATCGTCCAAACTCAGGCTATGGCGCGTGCAGAAGTGCATGCCACCTGACTTGAGGCATTTGTTATCCTCCCATTGCTGCTGAGGGCTGTGCCCAAGTACCTGAACTCATGCACATTCTCAAGCGGAGTGCCTTTGTCATTAAAAGATCGGAGGGTTAGAGGAGGAGAAGTCATGAGGTCTTGTGTGTATTCAACGTCAGCCCTTCTGCAATTGTGTAAGTGTAGAATCTATCGAGCTGGAGCTGGTGAGGGGCAGTGCTGGTGGAAAGTGCAACGCTGTCAGCATATTCAGAGCAGAAAACTTAATTTGTTTGGAAGACTGTCATTGTCCCATGGTCCGACGTGTTCAAAAACTTTCCTAGGTCATTTGCAAAAATTGTGTCCAATAGAGGTCCAATAAGACTGCCCTCAAGTTACATGCTCATTCTGTGCTCTATGCACATAAACTGTCGACTTCTAGACGCGCTCTTGAAAAATCCAGTTGCTCTCAAGGTCTTGGTCCGGAGCAGGGGGCGGCTTGTCACCCTCCAGATCCTCACTAGTTCTTCATTCTCCCTGGTGGAGGGGACTCACGGCTCTTCGGGCCAATGTGTCTCCTTTTCCTTAATAGATGTAGGGAGTGATCTCACTGCCTACGTAGTTTTTCTCTTTTCCTATATGTCCAATAGAGGGCTCAGTGGGCATCCTTGCTTCAGTCCTAGAGTACAACGGACGCATGTTGTATTAAGTAATGAATGCATAACTTTACTTACACATGCTTGCACAAACATGTGCATCATACAGAGACACACATTACGTAATATATGCCCATGTATACATGGTGGTATGTGATTGTATGTGCATGCATGGAAAACCACACGTGCATGAGTGTGAACGGAAACACATGCAAACATGTACATGCACATGCATGCAAACACTCATACTCACACGCAGACACACACACACACACACACATCTGTTCACACATGCAGATGCATGCAAGCCGAAAAGACGTGAACACTTTGACACATACATGCACTGGCGCTCTTCGGTTCTCTCTGAAATTGTGTGAGCGCTCTTTGCACATTCTAAGCATGGTACTTTACAATCAAGGCATTGACACAAGTTCAAGTCACAAACGATTGAAAACAGGACATGCAGATCCAAGTTAATTTACTTGTAAAAACAAGAGGTGAAGACTCACAAGTGGTGGGAGATCCATTTAAAACTTCTAAATATGATATTGCTGGATCCAATAAGTGGGATAAAGGTTGCAAATAAGCAAGAAGGCAACCTGAGTACACATGGGACAGATGAACACTAGTGCAGTACTGATGACGAAAATACTGGCCACCAGTAAGAGCGGCTGAGTGAAATCATCTGAAAGAGGCAAGAGAACGATCAGGAACCTTGCGGCTAAAGGCGGCTGATACGGCTGAAATCAGCCGCTCTGTACGGTTGATTCGGCATCAGCTAGGGGTGCGGCTGAACGATGAAGTTTCAGCCGCTCATCAGCCGCGGCTGATTTCAGCCGATTCAGCCGCATTTCAGCCGAGCCTGGAAATGTCTGACGTTGCCATGATCTCATTTGACACATTGTCTCCGTCAATGATGACGTAGACACTTTCTTGGTGCACAGCTCTCACAATGGAGAGCAAGAATTTCAAAATGTTTCGATGCTTTGAAGGTGGGTCCAAAGCTTCTCTCCTTGGACACTGTCCATGGACTAAGGAAGAGCAGGTTGATCACAACAGACAATTACCAGTGTAGATTCCGTCACGATCGTGGCATACCACTGGCTGCCTCTTTGGCCTCAATTGCTAGACTGATGCCCAAAATAATGAGATCATAGCAGATGGTGATTGGGCCTTTCCTGCTCTTAACCCCTGCCCAACAAGAAGAGGGGGGAAAATGCTCAGAGCAAAAACACATAGAAATAGCTTGGGATCTGACCTGAGCTAAGAACCGTCAAAAGAATGGAAGAGCCTCAAGAAGAGATCATCCAAAAGAAGAGAAAGAAAGAAAGAAAACAGAAACTACGCAAGCACAGTAAAAACAAAAACACACACACAAACATCACACACAAGCACACACACACACAAGCACAGACTCAAGTATATGCACAGGCACAGGTGCAGATAGATGTTTGCACTCTTTGGGCCAATGTGTCTCCTTTTCCTTAATTGATGTAGGGAGTGGTTCCACTGCCTACGCAGTTTCTCTTTTTCTTTTTTTTGTCTTTTTCTGTGTTCAGCTCGTGCACGCCTAAACCTAGAATGTTCAGGTTTTTTGCACTAAGGAGATGCATCTCTCATGAGAAACTACGCAAGCGGCAAAAAGCTCCTCATTGTCTGAGTATGACACCCAAGCACAAGAACCAAAAGATTTCAGCTGTGATTGAACGCCAAGGCTTTGACCTTCACCCTGGCCCTTCTTTTACCTGGAAATCCACAATACTCTTAGATAGTTCTCTGGAGTTTTTATGCAAGCATTCACACTTAGGCCCTTCAAATTTGGAAGGCATTAAGGTCACCTACGGTAGTAGTGGCAAATCCAGTGAAAAGGGATCTGTGGGTTGCATGTCGAACCATGTTGAGCATGACAACATGGTCGTAGAGAGGGTAGCATGCCGAGAAGCCTGTAAAGTAAATAGCTAAAGGATAGAAATGGGGTCCCAAAAACCCATAGACCTTTTCCTGTTGCTCCATCCCTCTTTTGCATCGGATGCTGACCTGTCCTTGGTCACCACAGCCCATGCTTGCAATGTTTTGAGTATGTGGTTGGATAAAGCTCTCATGTGTGAGTCTATGACTTTTCGACTTGTTTGTTTGTGTACCTTTGAGGTGCATCTTTTGTAAGAAAGGAGCCAACTAACTGGTTCAGGTCTTTGGCTGGAAGCATGACCTGATTGTGATGAGCTAAATCTCGTGTATGGTTGAAGGTATTTGCTAGATTTATGGATATCTCAGTGTTCAGCATACCTACACATTTTTTCATCAGGGGTGTATACTGAGACTTGTGAAAGTGTGGCATGGTTTGCAGAGTTTGTAGAATTTCTGGATAAACATGGTGGGCTTCTGTCCTTGCCAGCTTGGCTTGAGCGTAAAGCTGACCTCTCTGAGCCAGACTTCGCATTTTCCAGTCGGTTAAATATCAATTTCAGGGTCGGTAGGCTGCATGTAAAGACAGTTTCGTCTGATCATACCTACTCTTGCGGTTTTCCAAGTAAAAAGTATGAAGGTCGAAGCCCTGGCCATCCAGGTTACCATAGCTGGTATCTTTGGGTGCCTGTACTTGGGACTCAAAATCAGAAACCCTCCTGCTCTGATAAGTTAACTCCTGCTTTGCTCCTGCTTTGAGAAGTTTTCTCCTGCCTTTGCTCCTGCTTTGAAAAGTTTGCTGCTGTTTTGAAAGTTGCTCTCCATTTTTGGGTAGGGGTTGTATGGCTAAAAGCAGGACATGCCCAATCATTACATGCTATGATTCCATCTCATTGGGCATCAGTATAGCATTCTAGGTCTAAGAGGCATTGCCAGTGGTATGTTCTTTTTTTAACAAGGGACCCATGAAGTAGCAAACTCCCATAGGGGCCATAGCAAAGAATGGATGCTAAAAAGAAAGAAACCAGCAAGGAAGCAAGCCCAGACAAAGGCAAGAGAGGCAGGGAATGTAAGCCACAAAAAATTGCGCTGAGCCTGATGGCTCAACGGCCGCTCAAGAGAAAGCAAGACGACTAGACGCATCTTGAGGTCTAGATTGCAGCAGATCCGCTAGGCTTGCACAGCCTGCACAGCCTTAGAGGACTAGCGCAGGGAGCACGCTAAGGTGTCACTAGAGGAGGGTAAGAAGGGATGTTCCCCACCTAGGACATGCCCCATGGAAGAGCTAGAGCTAGGCCTCTGGGAGGCAATGAATTCTTTAAGGCCCTCCTTTAGGTGCTCTTGGACACAACTTTATAACCATCCCTTCACACTCCACTACATGGCTCCTGTGGCACACAAGGTATGTCCTGTGCAGGCACTACACTGATACGTGTCTATTGTGGGATCACCCTGCTCCTCTTAAGTTTGTGTATCACAGCATATTTCACAGCTGATATCCTCGAAGCAGCATCAAGGTATTTTTGTTATGCTTCAAGTTGTTATCCAAATATCCTTGGCCTTCTTTTTAGTTGGCAGTGCCACCTTTCCATTACCAGAGGCTCGTATTGCACCAAATATTACTTTTGATTTGGTTCCTCTTAAGCTTGGTCAAGTTTCCTCTCCTCTGGGTTAGATCTTAAAAGTCTAGCACAGTTCAAGCTTCAAGGTTTTAATGAGAAATAAGTAATGATTTATCATTTTTGTCCGGTCATTCAATTACGATGCTGGGTTCCTTTTATAGTTCTAGAGGCAGGATGCTAGGTCCAAGCCATCAAGCCTTACACGTTACTTCTGGGAAGTTGGGGCATGCTTCTTGGGTCAAGGTTCAATATCATTTTTAGCCATGTTTACTGCTGCTCTCCGAGCCCATCATAGGTTCAGCAGACCACAAGCTTGAGTCATGAGTTTGTGTCACAGTTTGAGTACCAGGAGGGGGGCCCTGCATCAACAATTGCTGGGAGAATAGCACACGTCCAAGATGTGTATCCTGTTGTTATATTGATTCCTGATGCTTCTAATCCTTGCGCTTTGTCTTTAATTATTTGGATTCTGGCTGTCTGGTTGATAGGTATCCTTTGGCCTTTGTTGTTCAAACCTGAAATGTAAGTGTCCATGCCTCTTGAGTTTGTCTGGTCTGCCTCTTTATGGAGCCCAACCATGCCTACCTACATAAGCAAAACCGGATGACTCAGCAGCATTCCCCTGCTAAATCCTGCCAAATTTCAGTACGAATGATTGTCAGCCCACATCATGGTCTAATGCATTACTTGTGTTCCCAGCCAACGTTCTGCTGATAGAAATCATTGACTCCATCCTTCACACAGGTAAGTGCATATCATAAACGTCGAGAATTGTGATTAAATCTGTATACAAAGGCTCAGGGCTGCAACAGTCGACCTGCATGCTTATCTGCTGGGGGTCATTGGCGCCAATAACAATCATAATAGTAGTAAACTGAAGTGCTGTTAGATAGATGGGGCGGCCAGTCTGGGCCTGACCACACTAGAATCTAGAGATTGACACAATCAAAACACTAAAAAAGGCGCAATGGTTTATTGGACCACCCGGGGATACTCCAATAAACTTTGTTTCCTTTTGAAAGTTTTCTTTTGTCTTTTAAAGTTTTCTGCACCTGTGTGGATGCTTTTGGGCAAATTTGCATTAAAGTTTTTTCCTGAGGGCTTAAAAGAAGGGAATTATTAAGATTTCCTGGGGCACTCGCATTACGGAAAAAAGAAGGAATACCGGACAAGAAAACAGCATTTGCATTCAGAGGAGAGGGTGAAAAAAGGGCAAGTCAAAACGGAAAAGGATCCAGTCTACGTGCAAAAAGCGTGACAACATCACTTCAGCCATACTTTTTATATTGGACCAGTTTTAACACATTATTTTCAGGTACTGCCCAGCCCTGGCCTGTGAGCAAGCTGCCCAGCCCTCCTCCTTTGTAGGAAACGCCAGCTGGAGATGGCTGGCAATAATGTGAGAACAGCATCTCCTCCAGGCAAGAGTTTGCTGCGCATACGCCAGTTGCCCGTTACGGAGGCTATTGTTTCACCAGGTATTGGTGCCGTAGATGGCACGCATGTTGCTGTCAGTAGTAATGTAGAAGATGGTGTTTGTTTACAAATCTTCACATCAACTAATGTTTCAGCTATTTGTGACCCCCTTAGTGGAAAACAATTTCGGCACATTAAACCACTTTTCGGTATATAAAACCACTTTTCGGAATTAGCCCTAACAGAAAAAGGGGATAAGTTCTCCAAAAAGGCTCTTAAAAAGGGAAAAAAAGGTCAAATGAGAATTCGCTCTTTCTGCAAAAAGCCACGTGTTTCCCTAAATTTTCCCAGAGGGGGCTATCTGACCAAAAGTCCGGGCATGATCCTTTTTTGACTTAAACTAAACTTTTATCATAAAACTAGGCTGCTGGAAAAATTTGGGGTGAAGAAGACGACCCTGGTGGCCTGGGTGGGTGTTCACCCTCTGTTTTAAAATTTTGGCCTATTTTGGCATAGATAGCGCGTGTGCGTCCTCACCACGAGCCCATCAGAGCTCCTTTTACCTCCAGAACCCCACCAGTATACTTCTATTATGTTGCTCATTGATATTGGATGTTGAAACCCAGGTTTGGAGGGGTCGGATTTTGACACATTTTGGAACCCCTTTTGCTGCTTTGTTCTAAGGGAAATGACCAAAAATCTACATCTCACCAACCACTGGGTTTTTCCACTCCAATTCTTTTGCAATGATGTTTGTTTATCACAAGAGCATCAAAATCGCGTAATTTGGTGCAGTGGCTGATCTGGTGTGGACATCTGGCTGTGAAAAGTAGGGTTCACGCTGTGGCCCATTGCGCATGGGCGCCGTGACGCGCAGTTTCAAGCTCAGGTGCTGTGGACAGCTTGCAACCAGGGCTACCATCTGACCCTAAGCTTTAATACTGCGCGTCACGGCGCCCATACCCTGGGATCATGCTAAAACTATACCCATTTTGGGCCTCAGATAGCCCCCTCTGAAATTTTCCACCCGTCTTTAGAAGAAAATAAACAAACCAAAATTGGGGACGAAAACTGAGTGAATGTTTTTGAAACTTTCAAAAACTGAATAAATTCATTCGACAAGGGGGTAGTTGAATAAACCAAAAAGTTCAACCCTCCCAGAAAAGGCTTTTTCGCTGGATATCGCCTGAGCAGTTTCATTCCTTAAATATGCATGCCTACAGTTAAGATGCATTTTTCTTGGCGCTTATGGTTGTGTCTGGCTTCCAGGTTTTTGACCAGACTTCCGTCAGTCCATGCCGCCCCCCCTACAGTCCCAGCATTCACATGCGATAATGGCAGTCTTGGAGCAAGCACTGTGCTCGAATCGTGTCGTGTGCATGCCCAATGGAGCGCACATGCATATCTGCACCTGTGCGGTGTGTGCGCTGAGCATGCTCACGTGCAATGTGCATGAGATGTGATGTGCGCGTATGTGTGTATGTATGTATGTATATACCTGTGCGTGTGCCTGCTTGCGTGCATGTGTGTAGGGTGTGCGTGTTACGTGTGCTCATGCATGTGAATGTACATGCGTGCAATTAAGATGCTTGTATGCATGCGCAGGAGTACGCTTGTTTGTTTGTGTGTTGTGTGAGGTGCATGTGCCCATGGATGTTTGCGAGCAATGTGCAAGTGATGTGTGTGCATGTTCACGTGCTTGTCCATGTGCAAGTAGTGTGCAATGTGTGCTCATGCGCGCATGTGTGCTGAGGCATGCAATGTACAAGCGTGCACACGCTCAATATGCATGTGTGTGTTCATGAACGATTGTGTATATGCTAGTGAGTGTGTTGCGTGGTCATGCATGCATATTTGTGGATGCTCGCGCGTGTGTGCGACGTGCGCACGGTCATGCGTGCATGCAATATGCATGCCTGTATGCATGTCTACCTGCGTACATACATGCCTGGGAGCTAGTGTACACAGTACCTGCAATATGCAAGCCTGTATGCATTTCTGCCTGGGTGCATGCCTGTATGCATTTCTGCCTGGGTGCATGCAATATGCATTTCTGGTTCTGCCTAGGTGCATGCAATATGCATTTCTGGGTTCAGCCTGGGTGCATGCAATATGCATTTCTGCCTGGGTGCATGCAATATGCATTTCTGGTTCTGCCTGGGTGCATGCAATATGCATTTCTGCCTGGGTGCATGCAATATGCATATTGCATATTGCAATTGCATATGCATGCAAAATGCATGCCTGTATGCATTTCTGCCTGGGTACATACATGCCTGGGAGCTAGTGTACACAGCACCTGCATGCCTGGGAGCTAGTGTGCACAGGACCTGCATGCCTGCACATGCACCCACCCAACCCCTTTTACACGCACATACGCACAACAGCATGCAGGCACATGCATGTGTGCACAAACCAAATATATGCAAGCAGCAAGCTCATATGCGTGTGGACAAATTTGCTTGCGTGCCTTTCAGCAGTAGCATTGGCAGCAGCTAAGACAGTGGCACTATCTGAATCTGGTCAATGGAGTCAGTGAAATGTGCTCCATGCAGGAAAGAAATCCTAGCCAAGAAGTTAAAGGAGCAATCTTGCGAGCAATCGATTTCCTGCATCTCCATCTTTTTCGTATTCTTTTCACACGCACGAATGGTCCGAGTAATATTTTTACCAACCGGATTGATCCGATCGTAGGTTTTGTGGTAACCGCTCAGTTTCAAAATGCATCTTATTTCGTTCACTCCGCGTTTCGCTGAAGAACTTATCACATTCAGTTTTTCACGTTTAGTAAGTTTTCAGTACGTTACTGTCCCATGACAGAAGCATGCTCACATTTCTTGCATGCCCACTTTTTGTTCTCAAATACCAAGCATCACTGTTCTGCCGCTATCCTTATCACCACAGGGCTATGAGACACCAAAGAAGACTAGTTGTTGCATCCCTCATCTTGGCGCCTCTTATGATAGCCATCAGCTCTAGTGCCTCAGCAGCATCTATGAAAGGAATCGGGCCCAGGTTCTACGTTGCATCCTCCTTGCCCCAATCACACAACAAATCATACCTGGTTTTACGAAGCCTGGGCTCGAGGCACAACCAGAGCTCAATAGTCAAGCCTGACTATGTGGATTATGAGGCTGCACAAGAGATTGTTGCTTGTGCTACCACCGGGCTCCTGGGCTTCAAGCTCTGCCACACTGAAGCCCATGGCATATCTATCCCCATGGCTAATGGACCAGATTTCAGATGGGACCCTTCAGTGCTGGATGAAATTCTTCATGAGTGCAGTCTGCATTCAAAAGCATACTGCCAAAAGGCCCCTAGGGACGTGCTTACATGGGCTCAGCCTTAAAATTCCTGCCAGCCATCAAAGAGGCTAGCCCTGAGATTGGGCAGAGACTGCTCAATGATTCGCACGCATATGACAGATTTGTAGAGAATGCAGCACAACTACTGGTTATAGACGTCATCTTCCAGATAGAGGCTCGTTGGAGGAATTGCTTCTTCCTTTCAGACACCCTCCAGCTCACATCATTGGACAGTGGAGACTGGCAACACCTGACATTCCAAAAGGGAGACAGCATAATAAGGTATGACGCTTAGTTTGATGATTTACAGAGGGCAAATGTTAGTAGTGACTTATAAATTTCCAACCTTAATCAAACTGCTTGCTCCTATTCTGCTGTCACCTGGACTATTGAGAAGGGTACATCTCATGCCTTGACGTTTACAATGTAGTCCACATCACAATCTCCTCGACGCTATCATACCTTGCCAGCATGTTATTTTTAAGCAAGCTGTCAGGTCATTTTTGCAAGACCAGTCAGCTGTTCTGATCATTTTTGACCAATGATTGAAGTTGGGAGTGTTGCTTGGGAGCTGGCCTTTTCTGAGTGGGTTACATCTGCCTGATAGGTGTGTCTTCTCCTGCTTATCAATCTTACACCAACTCTCTGAATATAGATGACTTGGAAATTGAAAAACAAATCAATCATGCATACAATTTGGATATATTGATGCACATTATTCATTTCACTAATGTCCTTTACAGGTGCCTCCAGCATTTATTTGGAGACCAATTTTGGCACAACACCCTTCGGACACAGCTTAATGATAGGCTGCATGTTGTACTCCAACATTTGCAAAGCACTGCAAGTGGCTTGGAGGCCAGGCTTGCTGCAAAGCTTCGGGATGATCCTTTGATTGCGGCAAAAGAAAAGAGAGCTTATGGGTTTGGTCCAAGGGATTGCCTTCAACGATTGGCAGGCTCTGTATTCCAAGAATCAGTTGCCAATCAATACCCTGAGTGCATGATTGACAAGGCATTCAATGTGACAGCTGCTGAACACACAACTGAAAGTAGCTTAGGGAAGTGGCTCTGGAAACATTTAATCCAGTCATGGCGGATAGACCAGCTTCAAAGGAAACGATGTAGCCTTCAATTGGCAGATGTGTACGCATGTGTAGTCAGCAAACGTGCAATTTTTTTGAGCACGTACGCAAACCATGTTGACATCTTGAGGAGCATACTACATGGAGCAGACACTGGCATAAGGCATTTAAGTCAACCTCGCATTGCTTCTAGAAGCCATTTCCGAGGGACTTGATTTGCACCTGCACAGCATGAGACACTTTTTACTCCTTGTCTTATTCAAAGCATACATTTTTTTAAAGAGATGCTAGCGATGTAAGAAAGAAAAGAAAAGCTATGTAGGCGGTGAAACACCCCCTACGTTAATTGAGGAAAAGGAGACTCACAGCACTTCGTGCCTATGAGTCTCCTTCACCGATGGAAAAGGTAACTAGTGGGGATCTGGAGGGTGGCTGGCAGCCCCCTGCTCCAGGCCAAGGCCTTGAGAGCTCTTTGTTTTTTCAAGCGCGCGTACCGGGCTCTTTCAGATGGTGCACAGTGTTGGAGGTATAGATTGAACCTTCTACAACAAGGAGGATGGTGTGGAGTGTAACCTTTTTGGCTTAAGCGCCTGCATAGAGTCTCGTGTTGTTTGCTAGAGGCCTCCAGCTGGCGACCAGGCCTCGTATTTTCACATTATTAAGGAAAGAAAAGAAAAGACTACGCTAACAAGGTATCCCCTGTTTGCGTGAATTAAGGAAGAAGTTTACATCTGGTGCAAGCACCAGGTAGACTTCCACCATCAAACGAGGAAGAAGGTCATTAGTG
>LFIK01000659.1_pt1 | contig 26207 bp, 20 predicted proteins | sample 643401 | NCBI WGS metagenome assembly LFIK01 (sample SAMN03777447, study PRJNA286221) | soda lake metagenome | biome: soda lake; feature: Kulunda steppe; material: water; isolation source: sample T5-Br brine of Lake Tanatar-5 | place: Russia: Kulunda steppe | collected 2010-07
GATCCGACAGGCACCTTCAGGATCACCCCGATCTGCGTGCAATTGTGTCGAAGAGAGTGAGCCGGACGAACGGCTTAAAGGAGAAATCCGAAACATCGCGATGAAAGATCAGCGAATCCTCTTTTACGACGACAGGTATCTGGATCTCCTCTATGATCCCCGGGCGAAATCGGGGGGAGCGACGCAGCAGGTCGTGGGGTGGGTCAAGGGGATGAGGGAGCTCGGCGTCGATGTGAAGGTAATCGGAGCTCACAAGGATCCGGATTTTTTTCAGAAGCACGACGATATTATTATTTCCTACGATCCACGCCGAGGGGTTCCAAAGCTCAGATACCTCTACATTCGGATTCCGTCGCTCTTAAGCGCCCTCCGGAAGTCGGATGCCACGCATGTGTATTATGGAGTCCCTTCTCCTTTCGCGGGAGTTCTCGCAATCTTGGTGCGGGCATTGGGTCAGAGAATGATCCTGCGAATATCGAATGACTGCTTCGTGGACAGTCGCTCACGGGAGCGGTTTGGGTGGCTTCGCCATACGATGTTCGCACTCGGCTTTCGGTTCGCGGACTCGATTCTTTGCCAGAATGAGTACCAATACAAAAATCTGAGGGAACGATACCCGGGAAAGGTGTTTAAAATCGCCAATCCATATTCGAGTCCGGTAGCCGCTACCGCCCGTTCCTTTCGAGAGCGGACTTACGTCGCCTGGGTCGGCATCTTTCAGCAGCAGAAGAATATGCCCCGGCTCGTTCAAATCGCCAAACAAATGCCGGAGTTGCGGTTTCTCATCGCCGGTGGAAACGACAAGGATCTTCTGCCGTCCGACGAGGAGGCTCTTTCCGAATTTAAGCGAATGGAGAATGTGGAATTGAAAGGCTTTCTCTCGAAGGAAGGGGTTTTGCGCCTTTTGGCCAACGCATACTTTTTATTAAACACATCCCACTATGAGGGTTTCTCCAATACGTTTCTCGAAGCCTTCTCGACCGGGACCCCTGTCGTGACCTTTACCCACAACGATCCTGACGAAATCATTTCCAGAAACGGTTTGGGTAGGGTTGTTCCCCCTGATTCCCGGATTGATGAGCCGATTCGCAGTTTGATGGGGGATCCGAGGGGGTATGAAACGATGTCGCGGAATTGTCTTCGATTCTTACGGGAGAACCACAATTTGCGACGGCAGGCGCGAAGTTTCCTGAACCTTGTCGGCCCTGCATCGGAAAAAAATACGCAACGCCATAAGGGAAATTCGATGGCCATTAAGAGAACGGATCAAGCGTGATGAATACAGCCAGGATAGACGAATTCAATCTGGACGCCACCATTCGGCGGGTTAAAAAACGGTGCAATGGAATGCTCAACGAACGGGTCTATCGAGCCATTTTCGAGGCTGCGAGGTCGGGGCCCGATGGGGATATCATAGAAATAGGCACGGCTCATGGAGCCGCAACAGTCTCCCTGGCTTTAGGGGTGCAACAGCGGCCGAAGGAGACCGACTGTCGAATTTATACGATTGAAAAAATTGTAGGCGGTTCCAGGTGCGCCTATGGGGGCGTGGAAGACAACGTAGCAATTATCAAGGATAACTTTATTCACTTTGGGGTTAACGGTCAGATCGAACTGAATGTCGGGGATTCGGAATCCGTGGCGTGCCGGATTCCGAACGATAACCCCGTCTCGTTGCTGATGATTGATGCTGACGGCCGGATCGACCGGGACCTTTTCTTGTATTACAATCGCCTCGTTCCTGGTGGTCATATCATTATCGATGATTGTCTCGATGTTCCGCGGGTGAAAAGAATGGGGAGGGATCGGATGAGAATCGATCTCAAGCACAAACTTACCTTCCATCTGGTAAAATATTTCTCGCGGAAGGGGTTATTGCACGATGCAGAGGAAATCGATGGAACTGTGTTCGCACGAAAGCCGAGTCATATCCAGGGGGATATCGAGTTCGACTTCGGGGAGATTGTGGAGGTTTACCGGGGGCTTGTGTTCTCGGAGGCCGTATTTCCCGGTATTTCGAGAGAAGTCATCGAACGGGGCCTAAAGGCCGTACATGGTAAAGTGAAAAGTAGACCGGTCTTGTACCGCGCCTGGAAGCGGGCTCAAAGGCATTTCAAAAGAAATCATGAAAAAGTGCCAACCCCCGGGATACGCGGGTGAAAATCCTTTTCTCAGTAGGCAGTTTCGAAAGGGGAGGAAAGCAAGGTCGATTAATTGCCCTCGCCCAACATCTGGTTCGGCAGGGATTCGAGCTTGCGGTCATTGCCAATGGGGAGAGTCCGAATCTACCCCTAATTGCGCCTCTCTGCAAAAAGGTTTATGGCTACGAAGCCGGGAAGGCGACTCGAAATCTTTTGGAACACAAACGGGCGGTTAACGATTTTAATCCGCATATTATCCATAGCTGGAGCGGCAGCTGCACCGCATTAGCTGTTCTGGCGAGCATCGGAACGAAATGTCGGGTGGTTACGAGCGAGGTGACGAATGCCCAACCTTTGAAGACCTTGTCGGCTGGAAACTTACTGGCACGTTTTAATTTTGCGCTGGCGGATATCGTGTTCTCAAACTCTATGGCGGGGTTGGAGGCGAAGAAGGTCCCAAAACGTAAGGGACGCGTCATCTATAACGGGTATTCCCTTGATCGGCTGAAGGGCCTGAACGACGAAAGGTACGCGGAATGGAAGTCTCCTGATCAGTTTAAGGCGATCATGGCTGCGCGCTTCTTTCGTGAAAAAGATTACACGACAATGCTTAAATTAGCTTCTCTTGCTCAGCAGGAGAAAGCGAACATCGTCTTTCTGTTAGCCGGGGAAGGTCCTGACATGGATTCGATGATGAGTGAAGCTCATAACGCCCAACTTGCGAATGTCAGATTTTTGGGGCACGTTGAGGATATTGATAATCTCTTGCCGCGCGTGAATGTCGGAGTCTTGGCTACTGATCCTCGATTTCATCAGGAAGGGATCTCAAATTCGGTGATGGAGTATATGGCGCACGGGAAACCGGTAATCATTACGGACGGGGTCGCCGCAGGTGAGATTGTATCTGCTGGATACAACGGATTTATCACGAAGGCCCGGGATCCCTTCGACATCTTGGAGAAATTACGGTTGCTCCAGTCTGATCCGGAGCTTGTGAAAGAAATGGGGCGAAACGCTCGAACCACGGTCCTGAAAAAATTCGACCTCGAGAAAATGGGGACAGAATTTGTGAATGCGTATCGCAATCTTGTTTTGGCGAACCATTTGCCTGTGAACGAAGTGTAGGGAGAGATCAGAATTTGATTCCAATTGATGAGCGAATTTACCTTAAACAATGGGCAGGCTGAGAATGACGAGGATTTTAAAGCCGAGGCGGAGGTCCTGGTATGTGTTCCGGACATGCGGAGTCCAGGCGGAATCGCATCCTACTATAGGTCGTTGGAGCCGCATTTATCTTCGCGGGTAAGATACTTCCGGCGAAGTCCGACGGAAGGGAGACACGGGGCCTCAGCTTGTTGGGAAATGGCCGGACGATATTTTGCTTTCTGGCAGGAGATGCAAAGGGGAGGTGTGAAATTGGTTCAAATCAATAGTTCATTGAGTACCGGTGGAATGCGCCGGGATCCCTTGTTTTTGAGGATGGCGCATCGCGCTCGGAAGGCAACTGTTTGGTTTTTGAGGGGCTGGGATGAGGGCATCGCCAGGAAGGTTGACGAAAATGCGAATCACCGTGTTCGCAGACTGCTTCGCTCAGTTACAGCGGTGATTGTGTTGGGCCGTGCCTTTGCGGAACGAATACGTTCGTGGGGCTTTGAGGGGCCTATCTTCATTGAAGCCACGGCGGTGGATCCTGATCTTCTGAAGATGAGGAATGGAAGTAATGGTTTGAAGGAAGACAAGGTGTTTCGCATCCTATTTTTGGCTCGTCTCGAGCGGTCTAAGGGCGTCTTCCAATTGATTGATGCCTTCAGGCTCCTCGTGGAAAGGACTGGGCTTGAATTGGAGTTGCTGATCGCCGGCGACGGAGGAGCACGAACGGAAGCGGAAGCGTATGTGCGCGAGACGGGTGCCGAAGGAGTACGATTTCTCGGATATGTTTCCGGTGAACAAAAAGCCGAGGTCTATCGATTGGCGGACCTTTACCTCTTTCCATCTATGCATGGTGAAGGAATGCCGAATTCGGTGTTGGAGGCAATGGCTTTCGGACTGCCAGTGATTACAACTGCCGCGGGTGGTTTGTCTGACTTCTTCGTGGATGGGAAGATGGGGTATAAAGTTGCCCATGCTACGCCTGAAGCATTCGCATCCCGGATCCAGGATCTAATGGAGCAACCCGGGTTGCGAGGTGAAATGAGCCACTACAACGCGGACCTTGCCAAAAGAAATTTTTTCGCTCCCCGGGTCGTGGGTAGACTTGAAGAGATCTGGACCGATATCCTGGCAGGGAGAGCCCAGCCTCGACATGTGTATTCCTGGAGACTGCAGGAAGCCGCTTGAGTGAGTTCCGGGAGCCCGCCCGTCGTTGATCTATGCGTATTCAAATGAAAGGAAGTGCGTGCAGCCGTGAGGCCCCCGATGTGATCCTTCATGTCAGGGAATCTCTTAGGGAATACGTCGAGAGCGAGAACTTCGCCGGGTTTGACCCGTATGACGCCTTAAGCGGATGGGTCCCGTTTCATTGGGGAGGAAGCTGGACTCAGGTAGTCGCCACGCAGATCCAGAAACGAAATCCTCTTAACTTCCGGAAAGTTATGGGAATTCCGAAGGAAAGAAATCCCAAAGGGATCGGGCTTTTTCTCGCTGCTTATTGTCGGCTTGCGGAGAACGAAAAGGACGAATCCGGGCGGCGGGTGGCTGACGAGCTCTTCGAGTGGCTGGTTGCCAACCGATCCCCGGGAATGGACCACTATTGCTGGGGCTATAATTTTGATTGGGTAAGCCCGCGGAAGAAAATCGCCGCTGGTGTGCCGTCCGTAGTGGTAACGGCTTTTGTGGCAAAAGGCGTCTTTAACTACTTTCACTTGACAGGAAACCAGCGCGCTCGCGATGTCCTGCTCTCCTGTTGTGAGTATGTATTGACGATGCTCCCTCGCACCGTTTTCCCGGAGGGTGTCTGTTTCAGTTATACTCACCTTTTTCGCGATTGTTGTTACAACGCAAATATGTTGGCTGCAGAGGTATTGGCGATGGGGCACTATCTGAGCGGCGTGGAAGAATGGGCAGACTTGGCGATCGCCGCCACCGACTTCACCTTGGCTCATCAAAAAGAAGATGGCCGCTGGCACTACAGTCGGGATTGCGACAATTTGAAGGAGAGGACGCAGTTGGATTTTCATCAGGGTTTTGTCTTGGACTCTTTGGACGCGATCATCCGGCTAATCAAACCGAGCCATTCACGATATACCGGTGCGCTTGCCATGGGAGCCTCTTTCTACCGACAAGCACAGTTCTTTGAGGAGGGCCGCTCAAAGTGGCGATTACCACGAGAATGGCCGGTCGATATTCACAACCAAGCCCAGGGCATTCTCAGCTTCACTCGGCTCCGCCACCTTGATTCGGCATATTATTCGTTCGCGAGGGCAATTGCGGGTTGGACCATTGATAACATGTGGGATGAACGAGGCTTCTTTTACTACCAAAGATTCCCCCAGTTCGTGAACAAAATTTCGTATATTCGCTGGGCCCAGTCGTGGATGTTCCTCGCGTTGGTTGAGGCTACTTCAGTTGAGCGACATCTAGAGAAATGAGACTTCTATTCTACCTGGGCCATCCGGCCCATTTTCATCTTTTCCGCCGCACGATGGAGAACCTCCGGAATCAGGGACACCAACTCGTCATTCTGGGTCGGCGAAAGGACGTTCTGGAGGATCTTCTTCGCAATACGGGGCTACCGTTCCAGAACGTTCTGCCTAAGGGAAAGTCGGAAGGTCGATTGGGCATGGTCCGGGACATGTGGAAACGGGAACGTGCAATCTTTCAAACGGCTCTTAAAAGCCGCCCCTCGGTGATGGTCGGGACCAGCGTTGAAATCGCTCACGTTGGGAGGCTCCTACGGATTCCATCGATTGTTGTGAATGAAGACGATTGCGACGTTGTCCCGCTCTTTGCCAGACTCGCCTATCCCTTCTGCAGTTGTATTCTGGCTCCTGAGTGTTGTCGAATGGGACGTTGGCGGGCGAAAACCATTTTCTACCAAGGCTACCACGAATTAGCCTACCTTCATCCGAACCATTTCGTTCCCGATCCGGACGTGATTGGGCAGTTTCACACGTCAAAACAGCCGTACTTCGTTTTGAGGTTCGCCAAGTTAACGGCTCATCACGATGCGGGGCGAAATGGCATCGACCTAACTGTTGCCAGACAATTGCTTGAGCTGCTCGGCCGAAAAGGGAACGTATACATCACTTCTGAAAGGGTGCTTGAACCGGAGTTCGAACCCTATCGAATTCATTTGGATCCTTCCCTGATCCATCACGCGTTGGCCTTTGCAACGTTGTATGTTGGTGATAGTCAGACAATGGCAGCGGAAGCTGCAGTCTTGGGCACCCCTTCGGTGCGGTTCAATGATTTTGTCGGGGAGATTGGATACCTGAATGAGCTCGAACACCGATACGGTCTGACCTTTGGGGTGAAGACGGGTGAATCCGAGAAGATGCTTCGCCTCGTAGATGAATATTCAGAGCCTGGCTTAAAGGCCTCCTGGCATCACCGCAGGGAAATAATGTTGTCCGAAAAACTGGATCTTTCGGCATTCATGACATGGTTTCTTGAAACCTTCCCGGACAGCGTTCGTGTTTTGAAGGCGGATCCGAAGTATCAATTCAAATTCCGTTTCCGGAGGATTGCGGGTATCGACCGGGAGGAATTTGGAAGTTAAGCGTCAGGAGAACCCGACGGACCTGGGTAAAATATTGTGATGAAAGACAAGAGTGAAAAGACGGGAATTGTGTACCTGGCCTTTGGTTACGAATACTTTTTGATGGCCGCCCATTCCGCAAATACCGCAAAAGCCTCGAATCCGGGCATCGAATGCGAAATAATTACGAACGTTCGCTTCAATACCGATGTGGACGGCGGGAAAGGAATTTTTGATAAGGTTACTTATGTAATGCGTGATTCCGCGGAAAATCGCTACATAAAGACCAATATTATCGAGTACACTGATCTCGATTACGCGGTTTATATTGATGGGGACACGGAGGTTCGAGGATCGTTGACCCCGATTTTCAAGTGCCTCGAGAATTTCGACCTTGCGATAAAGATGTGCCCGAAACCGACGAGGAAGGAATACGAGGTCGCACCGGGAGTTCCATCCCACCTGTTTCCCGAATGGAATGGGGGAGTAATCTTTTTTCGAAGGAACCGCGCAGCGCGACATTTCTTCCGAACATGGAATGAAATTTATCGAAGGGAAGGGAAGAACAGGGACCAGCCCGCTCTGGCCTGTGCACTATATTCATTGAACGGAGGTGCGCGCCTGCTTTCGCTGACTGCGGCTTGGAACGCTTTCAGAAGCGATCTGGCTGGATTGCCAGATGGGGTCCGGAGCGCGCGGATTTGGCATTATCGGATGGCGGAAAAGTATCCTCAGGTTGCTCCACAATTGTATCGGCTGCATAAAACATTCCATGAAGAAGTGAGCCAAGCGAATCCTTCGATGATGGAAGAAGTAAAAGAACTTGAGAATCGCTACGCGTTCCTTAGTTCGCGAGCCTATCGGGCGTCGTGCTGGCATCCCCGCCTGCGAGCCAAGTTAATAAGTGCTATGCGCCTCCTGATGACAGTTGGCGTAGTGTCAAAATTCAATCTGGCACGGAACCCTCAGGTTGCTGGCGAAAGTTATGCCGAGATCGGACGCGATCAGGCTGTTAAAAGCTGACGGCGCATGGCCGGTAGTTGTACATTTGCACTCAGAAAAGGTATGGTTATGGAGAAGAACTTTGGTGGTTCAAAGTGGTGGTCGCGACGGGGGAGAATCCGGGAACGGTCGGGCGGTGAAGCACGCTGGATCCGGCGTCCCGATTTTCTCCGAGAAGGCATTCTGGAGTTCGACGATCCACCTGTGGCAGAGGATTCCAGAGGTTCTTTCGGAATCGTCGGGGAGACCTTTCTTGGTCAGGTTGGTGTGCGTTGCGGGGAGGAAGTTCAACGGTTTTGTCTAAACCATATGGGGGCCTCCCCTGAGATGACCCGAGTGGTTTGGAGTATACGGCGAGAACAGGCGGCAGGTTTGGCGGAAGGGTTAAGTGGTGTCAGTGTGTTGCAAAAGGTAAATAATTCACGGTGGATTAATAAATATTTTAGAGCGATTAACTCGCGTTTGCTCGTGGGAGGCACCTTTGTGGGGTGCGCGGAGGTAAATGGCCAACGAAAGCGGCGATTGCTCCGCAGGTTTCCCCAGCCACTGGGGACCGCGTATTATTGCCTTGATTTTTTGATTCATCGAATCTGGCCAAAGATCCCCCTGGTCAACAAAGCCTACTTCTACTTAACCCGTGGTCACAATCGCCCTCTTTCGGTCGCGGAAGTTCTTGGCCGATTGGTTTCATGCGGCTTTGAGATCATTGAGCACCGAAAGATCGGAAATCTCCTTTACTTTTCGGTTCGAAAGACAAGGGATGCGGACAATGTTGTTTCACCTACTTATGGTCCGCTTTGCGGGTTAAGGCGGGTGGGCCGGGACGGGAGCTTATTTAAAGTCTATAAGCTTCGAACAATGCATCCGTATGCGGAATTCCTTCAGGAGTATATTTACAAATTGAACGATATTGATGAAGGGGGGAAGTTTCGTGATGATTTCCGAGTACCCGCGTGGGGCCGTTGGGTTCGCCGCCTATGGCTCGACGAGTTTCCGATGCTGTATAACCTCCTCAAAGGGGAGATGAAACTAGTGGGGGTGAGGCCGTTGAGTATTCACTATTTCGGACTTTACCCAAAAGAACTCCGGGACCGGCGAATTCAACACACTCCGGGGTTGTTTCCACCGTTTTATGCAGACCTGCCCAAAACCTTCGATGAGATTGTATCCTCGGAGATGCGATACCTGGAGGCATATGAAGAAGCCCCGGTTCGAACGGATGCCCGGTATTTCTTCCTCGGGGTATGGAATATTGTGATCAAACGGGCGCGAAGCGCCTGATAGGACGACCCTGGATTCGGGCTTTCCCTGAGGCTCTTTGAAAGATGGTGCGTTTTTTTGCTTCACTCGTGCTGGTGGCGTACACTGTCACCATTGTCTTTCTTCATGCAGTTCCGACTGGGAGCGCGTCGGTGGGAACCGAGATCAGTTCCTCGCTTCGAGTTACCCATTTGGTTCATGCTGTGATGTTCTTACCGTGGGGCGTCATTGCTGCATATTTCATTCATGCGAGACCGGAGCATAAAGTTCGACGAACCGCGTTCTGGATCACGTGGGGTGTGGTATTCGCGTTCCTTGCTGAGGGAGTTCAGATCGGGCTCCCTTACCGGTCCTTTCAGGTACTAGACCTATTTTTTAATGTAACAGGGGTCCTGGCGGGATCTATTGCGATTCTACTTTGGAAACCCGGTTGCCGATTGATTCGCAATCTCAGTCGAGAAACCTAGTTCCGGTCGTGATCGCCAGAGGCATTTCACTCATTCGCGCTAGATACAATCGATGATCGAAATTCTAAAGAAACTTTTATTTCTCTTTCCGGCTACAGACAAATGGAAATTGGTCGGACTCTTGGTTTTGATGTTGATCGGTTCGTTGTTGGAGGTTGTTGGCATCGGAATGATACCGGTTTTCATTTCCATCGTTGCCAATCCCGATCGAGTTCTGGAACTGGAGGCAATTCGTCCAATACTGGACTTTCTCAATATAGAAGACGCCGAACAGCTGCTGGTTTTCGGGGGGATCGCCCTAGTGCTCACGTTTCTTGTAAAGAATAGCTACATGATTGGTTTCCATTATATTAAGGCAGTATTCCTTTATAATAGATACGCGAACTTGTCTGGAAGGCTATTCCATGGGTATATGAATTCTCCATACTCCTTTATGTTGACAAAAAACAGTTCGGAGATCCTGAGAAATGTCGCGCAAGAAACCGGATTTGTTATCAATAATGTCATAACGCCATACTTGAAACTGGCGATGGATATCGTCTTGATTCTGGCGACGTTCATTCTCCTTTTTTTAGTCAACCCCTTGATTACCCTCGCTGCAATCCTTTCATTTGGGTTAGCTGGAGGCGGTTTTCTGAGAATGATCCGGGGGAAGTCCCAGAGATACGGAAGGAAATTCCACGCGGAACGGATGGTGATGATCCAAGCCGTAAACGAAGGAGTGGGTGGACTAAAGGATATTCGCGTATTGCAACGGGCTGGATGGTTTCTTCAGAGGTTCAATGGGTCTGTGTCCCGCTATGCGCGGGCGCTCATCTTCCGCTACATGACGCGGCATTCGACGAAGCCGGTCCTGGAGACCGTTGCGGTCGCGGGAATGTTACTCGTGGCTCTTGGACTACATTGGCAGGGCCGAAGCCTGGATACAATCATTCCACTATTGGCCCTTTTCGGGGCGGCCGCGATGAGACTCCTTCCCGCAATTCGCGAGATTGTGGAGGCTGTGAATTCCTTGCGTTTTTATGGGCACTCGGTTCATGCGATCCATGATGAACTCAGGAGACTTGAAGAGATGGGGAAAGTCCCAGCGTCCCTCATTCAGGACGACGGTGAGGTTTTCGAATTCAAACGGGATATCCAGTTTCAGTCAGTCCACTTCTCGTATTCGGATCCCTCCTGTCCGGCGATCACAAATCTATCGTTACAAATTTTGAAGGGCAAAACAGTGGGGTTAATAGGTCCATCCGGCTCAGGAAAGACGACTATCGTTGATCTGCTGCTTGGGATTTTGGAACCACAGCAAGGCGAAGTCCTGGTCGATGGAGTGAATATTCGTGATGTCCCGAAAGCGTGGCTTCGAAATGTCGGGTATATTCCTCAGTTTATCTTTCTCACCGACAATACTTTAAAGCGGAATATCGCGTTTGGCTTGCAGGACCAGGAAATCGACGAAGGCCGCCTTGCTTCCGCGATTGAAGCGGCTCAGCTCTCAGAAACCGTTAATGCGCTTCCAGACGGGCTCGAAACCGTCGTCGGGGAGAGAGGGGTCCGCTTTTCCGGAGGGCAACGCCAGCGGATTGGAATCGCTCGCGCCCTTTATGGGAACCCCAATGTTCTGATTATGGATGAAGCCACATCGGCCTTGGACTCGGAGACGGAGAGGGAGGTGCTTCAATCGATTGAGAAGCTGAAGGGCGAGCGGACCATTATAATGATTTCCCACCGAATGAGCACGGTAGAAAACTCGGATACTATATTTCTAATAAATGAAGGCCGGGTAACGGACTCGGGAAAATACCAGTACATTGTTAAGCGCAATTGGGAGATTTGTCAAGCGAGGGGTTAAGAGTTTAAGGGGAACATAGAGGTACATGTCCTTCCTCTTCATATTGGGGGAAAGACGGGAAGATCGCGAGAAACATTCGCACCACGGATTATCGCTGACACTGGAAAATGGGAGAAATCGGATTTAGGGTTTAGATCAAAATAATACTTATGAAAATTGCCATAATTGGGCTCGGTTATGTAGGCCTTCCGTTAGCGCTACAGTTTACCTCTTCAGGGGTAGATGTAGTGGGGTTGGACGTTGACGCAACAAAAGTAGATTCGATCCAGAAGGGACGAAGTTATATTAAACACATATCGGACGATATGATCAAAGGTCCCCTCGGGTTGGGCCGCCTCGAAGTTTCGACGGACTTCGGACTTGTCAGGGATGTGGAGGCGGTAATTATTTGCGTGCCAACACCGCTTAACAGGTACCGCGAGCCCGACGTCTCGTATGTGCTTGCGACGGCTCGGGCGATCGCTCCTCATTTGAGCGGAGGACAACGGGTTCTAAATGGAGAATTGTCTGCCGTCGAAGCACAGCAGTTCCATTCCGGCGGGTTTGCCGGGGTGGACCAGACGAACGGTTCGCATGAGCAACCAACTGGCCCGGACTATTCAGCGCCAACACATTTACCGCAGGGGCTGAGGAAACTTGTGGTACTCGAGTCCACCTCGTATCCGGGCACAACCGACGAGGACGTGAGAATTGCACTGGAGGAAGGATCGGGCTTAACGGCAGGGGTCGATTTTAACCTCGCGTTCTCTCCAGAACGAGAGGACCCGGGGAATCCGGTGAGCAAGGTCAAGGCGATACCGAAGGTGATCGGCGGCCTGACAGAATCCTGCCGGGACCGGGCATTGGCGGTTTACGGCACAGCGATCGATCATCTGGTTCCGGTATCGTCCTGCCGGGCTGCGGAAGCCACCAAGCTTTTGGAGAATATCTTCAGAAGCGTGAACATCGCCTTGGTGAACGAACTGAAAGTCATATACGAGGCTATGGACATTGATATTTGGGAGGTGATCGAAGCCGCGAAAACAAAACCCTTTGGGTATATGCCTTTCTATCCCGGACCGGGTTTGGGCGGGCATTGCATCCCGATCGATCCCTTTTATTTGACCTGGAAGGCCCGGGAGTTTGGCCAGCATACGCGCTTTATTGAGCTTGCTGGTGAGATCAATGCGGGAATGCGTCGCCACGTGGTAAGGAAGGTGTCGGAGGCGTTGAATCAGAAGACTCGGTCGCTTCGAGCGAGCCGGGTTCTATTGGTCGGGTTGGCTTACAAGGCGGACGTGGACGATATGCGGGAATCTCCGGCCTTTGGTCTGATGGATGAGCTGAAAGCATGCGGCGTGGACGTCCATTACTTTGATCCGTGGATTCCGGAGATATTGCCAACGCGAGAGCACGCGAAATGGACCGGCACAAAATCAGTGGAGTGGAACCGGGAGCTCATCTCCTCGTTTGATTGTGTCGTAATTTGCACCGCGCATCGTTCAATCTGCTATCGGGAGCTTGGAGAGTGGGCGGATTGTATCGTCGATACTCGCAACGCGATGGCGGCGGCGGGAATTCGCGGTCCAAATATATCAAAGGCGTAGCTGGTTTATTACGCAGGTCTTCAGATTTTGCAGGATGTGGAATAGGAGAAAGAGGTTTCATGGGAGAATACGCTTTTGACAGATGTGAAATAGGGGATTCGTCGCCACGGCCCAATATTGCGGTCCTTGGTTGCGGCCATTGGGGGAAGAATATTGTCCGTTGCATGCACGAACTGGGAGCTCTTGCGTTCGTATCTGATCCGAGTGAGGAAGCACGAATGAACGCAGGACGGGTTGCCCCTGGGGTGGAGACCAGCCGGGACATGCAGACTTCCCTTTCGCGTGACGATGTCGAGGCTGTGGTTGTTGCCACACCTGCGGAGAGTCATTACGCGTTAGCCATGGAAGCAATGGATGCCGGTAAAGATGTGTTGGTGGAGAAGCCGCTTGCATTGAGTTACCATCAGGGAATCGAGATGAAGGTGAAAGCCGAAAGGAGTGGGCGGGTCTTGATGGTGGGGCACTTGCTCGAATACCATCCTGCTGTCCTGAAACTTCGTAAAATTGTCACCGAAGGAACGTTGGGAAGAGTGAATTATATTTACTCCCACCGTCTGAATTTCGGGCGAGTGAGGACGGAAGAAAATGCCCTTTGGAGTTTTGCTCCTCATGATATTGCGGTAATTCTTCGATTGGTGGGAGAAATGCCTCTCGAGGTTACCTGTACGGGAGGCAGTTACGTGACACCGAATCTCGCGGATGTCACTATGTCCTGCCTTCACTTCCGCACCGGGCTGCGCGCCCATATCTTCGTGAGTTGGTTGAACCCTTTTAAGGAACAGAAACTGGTGGTCGTCGGGGACCGGCAAATGGCGGTTTTCAATGACGTCCTAAACGAAGGAAAACTTGTCCGTTACAATCAACAGGTTGAGTTGCGGGACCGAACACCCTTCCTTCACAACGGTCTGGCCGAAACCGTGGAGCTTCCGGAGGAGGAACCTCTTCGAAATGAATGTAAACATTTTCTTCAATGTGTGAGAACCCGTCAGAATCCTTTAACGGATGGGGACAGCGGGATCAAGGTCCTCCAGGTCCTTCAGGCCTGTCAAGCCTCGCTCGAACTCAATGGGCGTTCGATCCTGGTTCCAGACGCGGTGGGACTGGACCAACCGTCTGGGATTCCTGGACGCGGCGGAACGCCGGTCGTGGGCTCGATCCGTTAATAAGGTATTCAAACTTCAAATTGAGATGGACGAGCGTATGGTAGGCCCGGCTAGCGGGTGGAGATTTTAGTATCTGGTGATGTTTAGTGTCATTCCCTCCACAGGTGGGAACCGTTTCAAGCGGTTCCTATTATTCTTGATCCTGATGTTCCTGGCCATTCTGCCTGATCGGACGGTTCATGCGTTGTTGCCGTTGATGGATGGGGGAGTTTTTATCAATCTAAAGGGAAGTGCAATTCATGATACGAATGTTTTTGCCAATGCAAATGAGTCTACCGATCTTTATTTGACTGTGATTCCAGAAGTGCAATACCTCCGGGAGGCGGGTGTCTTGCACCTGGATTTTGTCGCGGGTGTTCGCTTCATACGTTTCCTGGACTTGTCAAATCAGGATACCGAAGATTTCTATACGGGGCTTTCGTTGAGTTACCCGAATCGTCCGGGATACAATCCGAGGAGAATCGGCTTCGACATTGGGTGGAGCCAGGATAGTTCCAGTAATGAAGTCTTGGGCACTCGTTTGCGTTCGACCCTGTTCGATGTGATGCTTGTCGGTCGGAACCAGTTATCGGATCGCCTTCTCCTGCAGGGACAAGGGGGATATAGCCATCAACAATTCAGCGAAGGGCGCTTCAGTCAGATTGATTTGGCTACCTTATCAGCCGATGCCGTGCACATCTATTCCGACAAACTTCAAACCTCCGTTGGATACCGCTACCGTCACACTCAGACAGCCGGGGTGGATCGGCCGTCGTTGAACATCCATGATCATTTGTTTCGCGGTGGTGCCGAAGGCCGTTTAAGCGCGAAAATCATGGGTGCGCTCTCGCTCGGGGTTCAGTTGAGACAATTCGGTCTCCAAGGGCTGGATGATGCGGTTCGTCCATTCGGGGCGATCTCTCTGATGTGGACGCCGAGAACTCGGACGGAGCTTACCTTGCTTGGCTTACAGGATTTTTCCGTGACGCCAGACGATCGATCAGTCGATAAGGCATCCGTTCGCTTGATCTTGGATCAGGGGGTCTATCGCGGATTCTCGCTGGAGTCGAGCATTGGTTATGAGGATATTCGAATTGAACGCCCGGATGGGCCGGTCAGGCAAGACAACCAGTTCGAGATTGGCGTCGGATTCATTTACGATTTGGCAAGTGGAGCATCTACCGCTCTCCGGTATTCGTATCAGAATCGGAGTTCTGACGATTCTTTTTTCTCTTACCAGAGGCATATAGTAGAGGTATCAGGGGAAATTAGTTTCTGAATTTTCGGGATATGAACATTATTTACTTACGTAAGATGTATCAAGGGAACAGTCTGGGAACGTTTTTGATTCTCTGGTTCGCCTTGAATACGATATCTCCGGTCTTGAAGGCGGAAGAGGAAGTTGTCGAAGCACCTCCTGCGTCGCCAAGTTACTCACTTAACGTGCGGGATCAGATCACCTTCTCCGTGCTGAATGAAGAAGAAACGACCACCGAACAGCGAATTGATGGTCAGGGCCGGATCCGAGTTCCCTATCTTGGAAGCATGGAAGTAGCGGGTCTCACCATTCGGGAAGCTGAGGTTTGGATCGAGGAAGTGTATGTCGACCAGGATATTTACATCGATCCCGAGGTGACGATTCGGGTTGTTGAATACGCGGTTCGGGAAGTCTCCGTCCTGGGGGAGGTGAACCAGCCTGGTAAAGTAATCTTTCCTATTGAGTCGGAATCCCTGGATATACGGGAGGTGATTTCAGAAGCGGGAGGGTTTACCAATATTGCTCGGTCGCGCCGGGTCATTGTCACGCGGGAGACAAACGGCGGCAAGGAAAGCTTCCGGGTAAATGTCGATCAGAAGTTGCGTAAGGAAGCAAGCGGAGATGACGGTACGTTTCTCGTGCAGCCCGGGGACGTGGTTTATGTGCCGGAACGTTTTTTTTAACCCAGGTCTTTCGATTAGTAGATTATGAGCGACACAGAAACGAATAAACGGACGGTTAAGGTGAATTCGTCTGGCGCTTCATCAAACCTTGAACTTCACACCTGGAAGGACTATTACCTGATCATCAGGGAGCGGGTCTTTCTTGGCACCGGTGTGGCTGTATTGGTCGCCGGCATCATTACGTACGTGCTTATGAGCCAGGATCCGGTCTACGCGTCAGAGGGGGCAATCATGTTGGACGGTCCCTCCGAACGTATCCTAGACATGGAAGAGGTAGTGGAGATGGGCCTGGACCGAAGCGGACAAATGTGGCGGGTTTCCGTGGAAAATCACATCAACCAACTGAGGAGTCGGACCTTTCGTGATTATGTGAGGGAGTCTTTTACTGATGAAGAGGAGGAAGAAATTTTAAATGCCTATCGGAAGGATGATGTTCAGCCGTCGGTTGGGCGTATCCTTCGAGAGGTTGAGATTGAGGAAGTTCCTGATAGCTTCGTGGTAACGGTTCGGGCGAACCACCGCGAATCCGAGCCGGCGGCTTTCATTGCGAATCGTTACATGGAGCGCTATCTCGCTTTTAATCAAGAGCGGAGTCAATCCGGCAATGAGTCGGCGATTCGGTTTTTGACTGACCAGGAACGTGATTTACGGAAGAAGCTTGACCAGGCGGAGGAGGAGATGCAGAACTTCCGCCAGGAACACAACCTCGTCACGATTGACGAAAACCGGGATGCAATTGCCCAGCGTCTGGAGGATATCAATACCAACCTTACAGAGGCACGGATGAACCGAATACAGCTGGAATCACGTGTGAGGCAGGTGGAGCGGTATCAAAGTGAAGGAAAGAATCTGTTGGAACTTTTCTCCCTTTCATCATTGGGTTCCACACCCGAGGTTTTGAGCGAACTAGACGGCCTGCGAAAAGACCGTGAAGTCATGAGTGAAAGGTACGGCGAGCGTCATCCGGCGATGGTGGGACACCAACGGGCGATCACTGCCGCGAAACGAGTGATTAGGAGTAACATTGAATTGGCTATCGCTGATTTGTGGGGACAGCTCAGTCAAGCCCGCGAACATGAGGATGATTTACTCGTGGAACTTGAGGAGGCGGAGCAGCGCAGCCTGGAGTTGGATCGCATTAAGATGCGGTTCCAGGCATTGCAACGCGCTGTTACGGCGACGCGAAATACTCATACCCAGGTCATGGATCGACTCGACGAGACATTCATCACAAGCCAGATGGAATCATCGACGCTTGAGATACTCGATGCGGCTGGAGCGTCGAGTACGCCGGTTCATCCCAACGTTACCCGGATTTCGATGCTTGTTGTCTTTCTTGGATTTTTCTTGTTTTTCGGAACGCCGATCGGCTTGGCGGCGATTGACAACAAGTTGAAGCATGCCCGGGATGTCGAAGAGTATCTGGAGCACAAGTTATTGGGAGAAGTTTCGTCTGTCAGCCACTTAAAGAGGGCAACGCGTCCCCATGTGGTGGTGGAAGGAAGCGATGATCGGGTGTCCGAAGCCTTTCGTGGGGCTTTCAGTCAGATTGAGATAACTTCACAAAAACCGTATCCAAAGGTGCTGATGACAACAAGCACCATTCCCGGAGAGGGAAAGTCTTTCGTCCTTAATAATCTGGCATCCTGTTTCGCGGCCCACGGCAAACGAACCTTGATGGTTGACTTCGATCTTCGCCGACCAACGCTTCACCGGTTTTACAGCCGTCTGAATTCAGTGGGTGTTATGAGCTGGCTGGACAACGAAGAATGCCAAACGCGGGAGCCTTCCATGGAGGAATTGGGAATCGGGGAGGTGGGACCGGGATTGTTTCTACTTTCCTCGGGCGGGCAGACTACCAGGGCGACGGAGGTGATTGGGAATCCCGCCGTTAAGAAGCTCTTGCAGTGCTTAAAGAAGAAATTCGACATCCTCTTGCTTGATACCCCTCCGGTCGGAGTATTTTCTGATGCGCTCCCATTGAGTCGGGAGGCGGATGAAACGGTCTTCGTGGTCCACTTTGGGAAAGTTGATCGTCAGCAGGTAAGGAACACGCTTAGGCGTCTTGAAGAGGCTAACGCCGATGTCATTGGAGTTGTTATGAACAACATGCCAAAGGGATCACGCTTTTCCCATTACTATTCCGGATATGGCTTCGAAAGCCGACAATACGCAAAATATTACACTCAGAAGTAATTGGAAAAAGCCGTTCAACTATGAAGTTATTACGTATAGGAAAAAGCAAAGTCAAGAAAGTATTTGCGAACTTAATGCCCGTAAGGTTTGGTAACAATCCACGCAATCTTCGAGTTAAACGGCCTATCTATATACGAGGATCGACTCGGATATTTTTTGGGGATGATGTCCAAATCGGTCCAAATGCTTTTCTGAAGGCCATAACGAATAGTTATAGCGAGGAAAACTCCACGGTCGAGTTTCAAGCCAGGCGTTCCGGTAATCCGACGATTGTCATTGGAAATCGTGTATCAGCGACAAGCGGGCTTCACATCGCGGCTCTTGATCGCGTTGTCATTGAGGATGACGTAATGTTCGCATCGAACGTTTTTATGGCAGATTCAACGCATGGTTACGCTCACGCCGATATTCCCTTTAAGTATCAGGGGATGACGGAGAGTGCTCCCATTGCCGTGCGGTTCGGCTGTTGGATTGGCCAGAATGTTGTGATAATGCCCGGGGTTACGGTTGGCCCGTTGTCGATAATAGGTGCCAACAGTGTAGTTACCCGCAGTATTCCGGCCCGCTGCATTGCGGCAGGATCTCCGGCACGAATCATAAAACGTTGGAACGAAACGGAGCGGGCGTGGGTCCGCGAGATCCAGGATTATGGCGATGATTCATCTCCGCGCCCAACCACTCTCACCCGGTGGAGCGAAGATGATGAACGCGAGCCAAATCTTCGAGAGTGAGAAGCCATCGGCTCACGGGGACTTGATCGCGTCGGCCGGGCGGATGATTCCCGTGCCTGCTCCACTCTTCACCAGGTGCGGGACGTTTAGGGTGTGGTTCTTGGTATAGGCATATTCGTTTTCCGGGTGCCAACCGATCGGGATGTTGGGAACCACCTGATCATCGATCAATATATTGGTAAAAATACTACCGACATCGGTGATGGTCCCGGGATCGTGTTTCCAGCCATCATCTTTATCTCGAACGAAGAAGGACCTCCTGGCACCATTCCAGAAGGAATTCTCCGACACAATCTGAACCCCTGCGGCGATCCCGATTCCGTACTGATGGATGTTGGTGTAATAGTTGTTGAATAGATGGATTTTACCCCAGGCCCCGTAAGGGACCCGGATCCGGAGGTTGTCGAACCAATTGTGGTGGTAGGTTACGCGAATCGCCTCTTTGTCGGTTTCCTTGTTGTTCACTCTTCCGGTCAATCCCATTCGGTCGGCGTTTTTGAGATGACACCAAGAAACCGTAATGAAGTCGGCGCCCGTTGTGATGTCGATGAGGCCATCAGGAGCTCCTGAGATGGTGCAGTGATCAATCCAGACATGGGTGGTTCCTGTTGAGATGGCAATGGCGGTGTCAGGTGATTCAGAGAGTTTCAAATTCCGGATTATAACATTCCGGACCCTGCGAAGGCGAAGCTCGGCGCCGAGGATTTGTGCGTCATCTCCCAATCCGAGAATGGTCTTGTCGGAGCTGATATGATACCTGCCGCTATTCCCGGGTTTGGACGAGACCGGGCGGAAGTCAAGAGTGCCTTCGACGAGGATGATCAGCGGTTCGGCTTTACTGATATATTCTTCAAAGTCTTCAGGTGTGGATACCTTTACGACTCGACCATCTTTGCCGCCCGTGGTACCGCCCTGCGCGGTGGCCCATCCCATCATCCGGAAATCAGGGCGTTCAGGTGTTGGGACCGCCCTATGGATGGCCCAGTGCTGCCCAGACTCTTTCGTGTAATGTCGGCAAGAGACGGTCTTACCGTCGGCGCTCAAGCTCCGCTCGGTTCGATGGTTGACGACCCGAAAGTAGCCGTTCTTCACTTTCTCCAGGGTCCACTCTTTGCCTCCCGTTCCTTCCTCGGCCTTCTTGAAGATTTTACCGATGGAAGGTACGTCCACCAATCTACCGGATTTGCTGGACGCGTTGGCGATTCTGAACCTTCCACTCCCCGCGTCTTCAAAGGCCCATAGTTGGGAAACGGTGTCGTCCAGTTGAGTAAGCTCGACCTGAGCCGCTCCGGAGCTCTGGCCGCGGACCGTGCTCAAGGTTTTTCCAGTCGCTTGGTTTACCAAAAGGTAAAGATCGTCCGAATGCCCAGATAGTTCAGAGATCCGCTTTCCGAGCGCAAATTCACCATATGACAGCGGATGGAAAAAGAGGAATCCAGCCACCAACAAGTGGAAGTTTGGGCGGAAGCGTGAAAGACAGCTTCGGAAATCGGTTCCTGCAACGTCCATGACTTTTTTTTGAAGGTTCACTACCAGTTTCGAGTCTAGTACTATATCCTAAGGTCAGTTCACGACCAACAGGATTCTTGTGACGATTTCGTGAAGTTAGTAATAGGAGTTAACATTAGAAGCGAAGATCAGGGGAAACACTATGAAGCAAAACACAGACAGTCCACTTGTCACGATCGGCATTCCAACATTCAACCGAGCGGATTCATTTCTGACCGAGAGCTTGGAAAGCGCACTCGCGCAAACTTATCCAAACCTGGAGGTCATTGTTTCCGACAATTGCTCAAGCGACCAGACGGAGAAGGTGATTAAAGAATATCGGGATTCCCGGATTCGTTATTTCAGGCATGAACCGGCGATTCTTCCTCATGAAAATGCCGCCTGTTGTCTGCGGAAGGCGAAGGGAGATTATTTTCTTTTGCTTCACGATGACGATTTGATTGACGTGGATTTTGTCGAAGTTTGCATGGAGGCAATCGCAGGAAGGGAAGTCGGTTTCGCTCGCACCGGAGCGAGAGAAATCGATGGAAATGGGAATGTGTTGTCGGAACGTATCAATCCCCATCGCGTCTCGACCGCATTTGAGTACCTTGAAGCGGTTTTGACGGGTGATGCTGTAACCTATTTCTGTAATACACTGTACAATACCTATTTATTGAAGAGAATCGGTGGGTTTAGGTCGAGGGCTTTTGTGTATCAGGATGTAATTGCGACGATTAAGATTGCAGGTGCTTATCAGAGGGTTGATATCGAGGGATCGAAGGCCAGCTATCGTGTTCATGAATCCAAGTTGGGGCGAGTTTCAAACATCGCGAAGTGGTGTGAGGATTCGCTTGAGATCATCGACGTGATGTGTGAAAAGATGCCGGAGCGAGAGGCGTTTTTCAAAGGCGAAGGAATGAGGTTACTCTGCCGCCGAAACTACCAAAAGGCGTTTCGTGTCCAGGGGTTCGCGCGCAGATTCTACGCGCATTTAATCGTTTACAAGCAGTTCGGAAGATCTCCTGTGAGCCTTTTTTGCGAGCGGTTCAAGAGGAAGATGGCCAAGGTAATTGGATGGAGAGTGCAGGACACCGCTGTATGATTTTTCCGCCAGGAGTTTAATCAATCCGGGCGGAAATTCTCTGAAGTTTGGTTTCGTCCTAAATATCAGATCTCAAATGCCTCGAAGCTTGCTCCGAAAATTCCTAACCAACGTCCCTGTCCGATCGGACCCGAATCCGGGAGGCGCTGTGCAGGTAGCTCATAATGAAATGTTTGCTTCCTGTTATTAAACCTCGGCGCCTCGTGTGAAATCGAAAAAGGCTTAGGCCGTCCCGAAGTTGCCGAAAGCGCATCCCGAGAGAATTGATCCGCCGGGGAGCCTTTGCCAAGCTGGGAGCATAGCCCAACGCTTCCATCCCTTCGTAGGCGAGTCCTTCAACTAAAAGAATCTCCCGCCGGTTGAGGTCTTTAATCCATTTGCCATAGTTTCCTTTGACGACACCGATTTTGCCTCTGGCTGCCCCGAGATTCTCGGTGGATTTTTTGATCTGATCCAGCAGGTTTTCTTCAGGAAGGTGAAGAAATCGTTGGATGTTGTTAAGGACAGATTCTGGATGGTCGACCAGTTGTTCGAAGTGAACTTCGAGAAACGCATCGGTGGGGATTTGGCTGATGGCACCGCGCCAGGCTTTGTAACTTTCATTCCAACGCTGGGCGACACGCCCGATGTCCTTCTGCCACGCTTTTCTCGATGACAGGACGCAGTCTCGTGGATCACGCCACATGCAGATGAATTTTGATGTGGGATAAGCTTGGCGGAGGAGGAGCACGTGGCGTTCGTATCCGGGCGTTTTATCCCCCCAAACAGATTTTCCATGCAAGTGACAATAGAAAGTCAGAAGGGCGCCCAGAGCGGTTTCCATGCGGCCATCTATGATGAGTTTTTGCCATTCTTCAGGGCTGGGAGCGAAACCGTTTCTGCTCAGATCCAGGAAAAATGAGGAGGATGCGAACTCCCGGTAGAACCGGCGGAATCGCTCCTCGTCCCTGAGGTCCCCGTACAGTTGATGTCTTTCCAGGAAGTACGGAATGATCTTTGACTCGTTCCCTGGGATGCTGATTTGGCTATGTGAATTTAAAGCCCCGCGCAAGAGCTTTGTGCCGGAACGGGGCATTCCCACGATAAAGAGAGGACCGGTGAACGTATTCTTCATGAAGAACAATAGTCGTAAACGGGCGGAATTTCTCGCTCGTCATGCTGCAAAGTTCTTATCCGGTAAAGCCTCACTTTTGTGTGGGGGGTAACATCTGCGAAAGCTTTGGAGACGGATTCGTCTACCTGGAAATACTTGTGAAGGGCGCAAAGAGACCATAAGAAGCATTCCATAGAGCAGATTTGGTATTTCGTCATACGCATCGTATGGCGCGAAAAGAAAGAAGGCTTCCGGCACTCCCATCATGGGAGGGCCGGAAGCCTTTTTTCTTGGGACTAATTCGCCCGACTTTCGCTTGTGCGAAAGGAACGCTTACTCTAATTCGGGTCGACAAGCTCAACGCGAATTCGGACGAAGCGCTGGCTTTCCCGGCCGACCGGAACCGTATCCCTGACGGTGATCACTTCCCAGTCGTCATCCGATTCCGCAATGTATTCGGCAGGTTCGAGTCCTTGCCAATGTTTTAAGTCATCAGATGCCTCAACGATGATTTTCGCGTCAGTGGGGACGGTTCGCCGGTTGTAACGAACGGTCAGGTAGTTATTGCCACAGGACGGGTCCTCTTCAATCGTTATCTTATGGGCCGAAGTCGAATCACCTCCAAGCGCATAGCGATATAGTTTTTGAACTCCCTTGCTTGTTCGGAGACTGATTAATTCCGTGGTGTCGTCATCCGAGAATTCCCTCTCCGGGTAGGATGCCCTGAGCCAATTCAGGAAGGTAGTGGCTTCTTCCGGAGTCCCGACCCGTCTTCCTTCTTGATGATGCGCTTTGATTTCAGGTTCGCTCAATGCCACGTCATAGATGGCGACCTCGTGAAGTTCGCCAACCCAACCCCGGCTTCCACTCGTTTCGTTGCCCAGGACCAGGAAATATGAGGGATTCCAATTCGTTAATGCCCCGTCGCGTTTCACGGTATGCTTAAGTTCACCATCCCGATACATTCGAACCGTATCGCCTTCGAAAGTTGCGACATAGTGACTCAGTTTATCGGTGATTTCACCTTTGGCAGTGAGATTTGGCATGCCATTGGCGTCACCCTCCTGGCCGGTTGTGCGGATCCGGAAAGAGAACTCCGGGCCGGGGTAACGGTCCCCGCCATGACCGACCATGAAGTTTCGATCGGAGTTACCGTTCGAGTAGGTCACAATCCGAGCTGGGTGGACTCCGCTTTCCGGCTGCTCTCCTTTAAGTGCTTTCGCCCAGATTTCCACTGACATTTCACCGGTCACGGCAATCTGTTCAGCGAGCTTCGCGGCCGGTTCGTCGCTAAAGAGCCGGGCTTCTCCCCCCGGAAGTAGCACTCCGCCCCCATCCATCCATTCCGCGCCTCCGGAGAGGGTTAATTCGAGCGGCGTTCCAAATCCACTTTGGTCGGCGGCGATCTCGCCTTCTCCTTCGTCGAGTCGATAGTGAGCAATCAGCCCGGCCTGTTCCGTGGGATCCCACTCTCTCTCCTCGGGAGCGTTCGGGTCGTCCGCAAGTCCTCCATCAAGGGGATCGACCACACCGACTCCCGCATAGCGCTTCACTATTTGCGGAACATCCGACGCTTTATCGATTGAATATGAATACTTATTTTTCGGGTGCCAACCGAGTGCAATTTTCGGGATAACCTGATCGTCGTTTGAAATGTTCCTGTATATGGTACCGGAATCGGACATGGTGCCTGGGGCCTGATCCCATCCTGAATCCCGATCCCGGACGAAATAGGCCCGGTTGGCGCCGTCAAAATAGTTGTGCTCCGAGATAATCCGCGATCCGGCGGCAATTCCAATTCCGTAGTTGGTGATGTTGGTGTAGTAGTTGTTGAAAATGTGAGCTCTGCCCCAGGCGGAGTAAGGAACGCGGATATGTAAGTTATTGAACCAATTGTGATGATAAGTCACACGGGTGGCTCCCTGGTCGGTCGCCTGATTATTGACCCTGCCGGACAATCCCATTCGGGTTGCGCTGTGGAGGCGGTTCCAGGAGACAGTGACAAAATCGGCTCCCGTGGTAATATCGATCAATCCATCGGGCGCATTGAAGATCTCGCAGTGATCGACCCAGACATGGGTGCTGCCGGCGGAAATGGCGATGGCGGTGTCAGGGGAATCGGCTATTATCAAATTGCGGATGATCACATTGCTAACCTCGCGCAACCGCAGTTCGGCTCCGCGAATTCTGGCATTATCACCCAGGCCGACGATACTCTTGTTCGAGGCGACAACGTAACGGCCGTTTGACTTGTAGCCGGGAAAACTTTTGCGCAAATCAATCGTACCCTTGACCTGGACGATGAGTCGCTCGCTCGATCCGATGTGATGAACAAACTCGGCCGGAGTCGAAACGGTGACGACACGGCCTCCGGCCCCTCCGGTTGTTCCGTTGCCCGTTGTTGCCCAGCCTTTCATCCGGAAATCGGGAGAGGCGCCGAGGGCCGTCGAAAATAGCGCCACGAGAAGAACGCCGAGGAAGACTCGAAGAATGTTCGACCTTCGGCATGCAGGGTCACAATCTTGAAGTGGGTTATATTGATTAATCATTTAAAACGTGTGGGTTGTTTTGATTATGTAAACATTTATCCGGATAAACATTACATAGTAATTAGGTATTTACACCGGATTAGTCCTAGGAGAATAGATTACTGAATTAACATTAGGCTAGTGGAAAGAACTAAGGTCCATGGGAAAACCTGGAGCGAAGTTATGTTCCGATATTATTTCAAAACATAACAATTCGTAGATCGGTTGAATTCTTAAGCAGGTAGCGACTATTGATTTAAGGGGAGGTTTTCCGCTTCGGTCAGTTGGGGAAAATGTTGGGGCGGGAGGGGTAGGCCCTAAGGGTTAACCTGATCGGTAGGACGCCGGAGGCAGTGTGGGTTTTCCTGCGAGGACGATGATTGAGGGAGCCATTTCGATCCGATGATCTGACTTGATCAGGGATATTGCGGAAATTCTTTTGGGACGTTCCGTGACCTCGTCGGAGGGAAATCCTTACCGGCTTACCGTAGTCAACCTGATGGTCTATGTTGCCGGGGGCCGTTATAGTCGCGGGGTTATTTTTTAGATGAAAAAATCGAATGTCTACGACCAACCCTCCAAACTATTTAACCGATCCCGCAGCCTCCGGTAAAGGGGGGAATACCCCTTCGTTTGAGAATCCGATGCTGGAGCCTTTGGCGAAGATTCTGGTGCCTGAACCGTTGTTGCGAGTCGGCGGCCGCTATCGAATGGGGGTCTTGAGCGCTTGGCTAGTCGTCTCCCTGGGGTCAGCAGCTTTGCTGATGAATGTTGCGAAGTTGGATATCCCGTTTCTACAGGGTTTTTGGCATCCAGCGAGTCCCGCCACGGAGATAATGTTTGTGCTGATCGGGTTGGGCTTGTTGTCCTTGATCAACGGAGTGTTTTTTCGCGATAGTTGCATCGAGGCGGCGCTGGCGGGGGTGGCGACTGCTCTTTACGGAGTTTGGTTAACAACCGACTCAGTCAGACACACCGGATCGGA
>LFIK01000660.1_pt1 | contig 26203 bp, 27 predicted proteins | sample 643401 | NCBI WGS metagenome assembly LFIK01 (sample SAMN03777447, study PRJNA286221) | soda lake metagenome | biome: soda lake; feature: Kulunda steppe; material: water; isolation source: sample T5-Br brine of Lake Tanatar-5 | place: Russia: Kulunda steppe | collected 2010-07
ACGGTTCGGCGCGGTCGGCTTCCCGGGGTGGCCGGCGCGCGGACCGACCGGGGCGTCGACCGTTTACGCTTCCGGCCCGGGCGCCCGTAGCTCAGCTGGACAGAGCAGGGGACTTCTAATCCTCAGGTCGCAGGTTCGAACCCTGCCGGGCGCGCACATGCGATGTCGCGGGACATCGGTCATCCATGTCCCGCGACCTCGCAGCACCGGGGACTTCCTGGAGCGTGACGGGCTACGAGACGATGCCGACGCCTGGGTTCCGCACGGTAAGCTCGCCGACTCGTGACATCCGCGAGTCAGTCGAGGTCGGAGGTTCCAACGGTGAGGTAGTCATCCGCCATCGCTCCCACAGCGCTGGGGCACACCTGTGCCCGCAAACGGCTGCTGTCCAAAGGAGCAAGGATGTACACCAACACGCCGTCCTCTAACCGTGCCCGACCTGCCACAGCGTTGCGCTGGTGGCGGCAGGTCATCGATCCCGCCGAGGAGGAATTCCTCCGCACCACCTGCCCCCGGGGTACGCGCACCATCCTCCCGGTCTGCGCGCGGTGTCAACGGCAGGTCGCCTGGTCCGCGAGGTTCCACACCCACGCGTGCTTCAGCTGCGACCGTTGGCTGACCACCGCCTGCGAGCGAGGCTGCGACCCCTGCCGTGCACGCCCTGCACGTCCGTCGGCCGTCGGGGAGGCATGGGGCTGACCAGGCACACGGGCCGTCGCGGCGAACTGCTCATCCTCAGGCCGCAGGTTCGAACCCTGCCGGGCGCACACACGGCCGGGCGCGCACACGAATGCACCGGAGTGGAGCCCCCAGGACGGTCGCACGACGAGACCAGGCGCGACGAGGTCAACGCTCCTCCGCTGCCGCCGCCTCACGCGCAAGTACGGCGCGGGCCTGCTCGATCACCGGACGGTCGAGCATCAGGCCGTCGGCGCGCGAGGCACCCGCGCCCGCTGCTTCACTCGCCTGCAGGATCGCCCGCGCCTGCTCCACCCGCTCGGGTTGCGGACGGAAGGCTGCACGGATGCTCGCCGCCTGTGACGGATGGATCGCCATCTTGGCGGCGAAGCCGTTCGCTGCGGCCTCGCGCGCCTCGGCATCCAGACCAACGGCATCATCGAGCAGAATCCAGACCGTGTCGATCGCAGGCTTGCCGGCTGCCGCGGCCGCGTAGAGCACCTGCATCCGCGCATGTCGTGCGAATGCGCGGAACTGGCCCGTCGCGTCCCGCGGGTCGTCGGCACCAACGCTCAACGCGAGATCCTGCCCGCCCCAGGTAATCGCGACGCAGGCCTCGTGGGACACGAGTTCCGCCGCGTGCAGCACACCCGCCGCGGTCTCACACAGGGCGATGGTCTTCCACCGTTCCGAGAGTTGATCGAGTTGATCGGCACGCTCCGCCTTGGGCACCATGAGAGAACGCAGCGGCGTGTCTCGCAGCGCCGCCAGGTCCGCGTCTGCTTCGTGGGTGCCCAGCGGGTTGATGCGTACGACCGTGCGCGTGGGATCGAGGCCGTGGGAAGCGTCGACCAGGGCTTCACGAGCCGCTGCCTTCCGATCAGGCTCGACGGCGTCCTCGAGATCGAAGATCACCACCGGTGCCGACGCCGTCGCCCGCGCATAGCGATCAGGTCGGTCTGCCGGACAGAACAGCCATGTCAGGGAGCCGGACGTGATCATCATTCACTCCCGAGGATCAGCCGTGACGATCGCAGGTGTTCGAGGACGGTCAATCTGCCGGTTTCGACGTGTTCCTCCATTGCCTCTGCCGCGTGTGCGGCTTCGCCGTCGAGGATGGCGGATTCGATGACGCGATGTTGTTCCATCGACCGATCGAGGCGTCCGGGCACGACCCACACGGCCTCCCACGGGAACCGATGCCACGCCGAGGCGCACAGTGTGGCCAGATACGGGGACCCCGAGGCCCGATGGACATGGAAGTGCCACTGCCCGTGCAGCCTGCGCAACCTGTCGGGATCGTCCGCCGACCTCGCGGCCTGCTCCATCGCCAACCGCGCCTCCGTGAGGGCAGTCCGTTGGCCCGGCTCGATCCGCGAGGCGGCCAGCCTCGCGGCCTCGCGCTCCAGAAGCATGCGTACCAGGTACAGGTCCTGAGCCTCGTCGATGGACAGGTCCTCGATACCGGTGCGTGAGACCCCCTTGTGCGGCTCGATGTGCAGGAGGCCCTCGGCCTCCAGCCGACGGACGGCCTCACGGATCGGCGTCTGGCTCATCCCGAGGCGTTCAGCGAGTCGGCGATAGGTGAGTTCGGGCCCGGGCGCGATCTCGCCGCTGAGCAGCAGGTCGCGGATCGACTCGAAGGCGATGTCCGCCTTCGTCCGGGGTGAGCCCGACCGATCACGTGTCATCCGTTGCCACCCCGCTCGCCTCGACGTTCTCACCGGTCCCGAAGACCGTCACGCGCGATGCGACGCCGAGAACGGCGGCAGCGGTGAGGGTGACGCCGACTCCGGTCCACCATGCAGCGGCGAACCCGAAGCGCTCCAGGACCATGCCGAACGCTACCGGGCCGGTCGCCGACCCGATGAAGCCCCCAGCGAGGACCTGACCGGACACGGCCCCGGCCCGGTGGCTGGAGACGCCGCGGGCCACCAGCGCCAACGTCACCACGGGCCAGGCGAGCGAACTACTTCCGAGGATCACCGCGGCGATCCACATCGCCGCCGGACCGATCACGTCGGACAACGCGGCCACGGTCAAGCCGACCATGGCGACCATGGCGAGGACCAGAGCCGGTGTCGTGGCTCGGCTCGCGTTACCGGCAGCTCGTCCCCATCCGATCTTGCCGAGGATGGCCACACCACCGATGACCGTGACCAGGCTGCCGGCGACACGCGGGTCGAAGGCGTGGACCTCGGCGGCCGTCACGGGCAGGAACGCCACCCCCGACACCGTCCAGGTACTCATCAGCCCCGCATAGAGCAGGAGCCAGACAGGCGCGCGACCGCGGTCATTGCTGCCGACGAGTCCACCGGGCACCCCGGCGCGCGGCCAGCCTCTGGTCGTGGTCACCCCGACCAGGACCGCGACGCCGGCTGCGACCATCAGGCTTGCCCGCCAACCTGCAGTGACCGCGAGCCAGGGCAGGGCGAGCCCAGCCAACAAGGCACCGACCTGCTGGCCGGACTGGGCTACGCCGATGACCGCTCCCCGGCGCGGTGCCGCGACCCGTCTGGCCACGACGGAAGCCGTCGCCGGCATCGGGACGGCCAACGCGATGCCGGCCACTCCCACCGCTGCCATCAGCAGGGGCACGGACGGTGCCAGAGCCATGGCACCGAGGCTGAGCGCACAGACCACGAACGCACCACGCACCACTGGGACCGTGCCGAACCGATCGATGCTGGGCCCGACGACGGCTGAGACCACCGCTGCGGCGAGGAAGAGCATGCCGATCAGGCGACCGGGGAGCGCCGCAGACGCCTCGAGGTCGCGAATCATCGTCGGTCCCAGTGCGCTGAGAGCGAACCACGGCAGGAAGCCGACCCCCGTGATGCCGAACAACAACAGCGTCACCCGGGTGACCGACGGCTCCGGTACGGACGCGGAGTTCGAATCGTGTTTCACGTCCGTCTCAGAGATCGAGCGCGCGTACCTCAGGGGTCGCGGCGGCGTCAGCATCGAAGCCCGCTGCCTCGACGCCTGCGACCGCGCAGATCTCGTCGTTGTCGGAGGTGCTGCCACTGATCCCGATCGCGCCCACGACCGCGCCTTCGCGTGCGATGAGCACACCGCCGGGCACGGGGATCATGCGCCCGTCGCTCACCGGCCCGAGTGCCTGGAAGAACGCCGGCATGAGCTCGTTGCGTCGGGCGAGCTCCGCAGTGGGCAGTCCCATCCCGAGTGCTCCCCAGGCCTTGGCTGTCGCGATGTCGGGGCGCAGCAGCGCCGAACCATCCTCGCGCTCCAACAGGCGCAGGTGCCCACCCAGGTCGAGGATCGCGACCGTCATGGGTTCGAGGTCGAGGTCACGGGCCTTCGCCCGTGCAGCCTGAGCGATGCGTTGGGCTTCGTGAAGTGACAACATGGTCATGAGGACTCCTTCAGTGCGGGGCCGGTCGCCGGTCCGGAGACCGGAAGGTCCGCCATCCGCGCGAGCACGGCGAAGACGGATGCGGTGTCGCTCGGAGCCCACCCCTGGGCGAGCGCGGACGCGTAGACGGGGCTCGAGGCCGAGAGCAACGGCACGGGTACCTCGAGCTCGCGGGCCAGGTTGGTGATGAGTTCGATGTCCTTGATGAAGACCCCGACGTTCATTCCAGGGGCGTCGTAGGTGCCTCCGGCCATCATCGGTCCGCGGACCTGCAGCATGCGCGAGGAACCCGCTCCATCGCTGAGCACCTCCACCGCCTGATCGAGGTCGAGGCCCGCCTTCTGGGCGAGGACGAGCGCCTCGGCCGCCGCCACGTTGTGCACCGCGACGAGCAGGTTCGCCACGAGCTTCATCTTCGTCGCCGTCCCGAACGGGTCCATGGCGTACGTCGCCCGGCAGAACCCGTCGAGTACCGGCTGGACCTCGGCGGTCACCCCGGCGTCAGCGCTCGTGTACGCGACGACATCACCCTCGCGGGCCTGCATCGCGGTCCCGCTGAGGGGAGCGTCGACGATCTGCCCGCCCACGGCGTCGACACGTGCGTACGCCTCTTCCTTGGCCTGTAGAGACAACGTGCTCGTCTCGATCAGCGTCTTGCCGGCGAGCAGGTCGACGATCTCGTCGAGCACGCTCGTCAGCGCCGCCTCGGAGGGCAGGCTGGTGATGACCACATCGCTTTCACTGGCGACGGCTGCCGCATCCTCGACCGAGCGTCCCCCGTGCTCGACGATCGTCTCGAGGGCCTCGGAGCGGATGTCGGTGCCGATGACGCTGAAGCCGTTGCGGATCAGATGCATGGCGATGGACGACCCGATGTTGCCCAGGCCGATCACACCGACGGTCGTGGGACTCGTCATCGTGCTTCCTCTCGGTTGCGGGACGCGGTGGTGCCGGTCACACCGGCACGTTCGAGCGCAGCGATCTCCTCGTCCCCGAACCCCAGTTCCGTCAGGACCTCGTGGTTGTCGCTGCCGAGGTCGGGGACCACCGGTGTCTTCCCCGTACCACCGAGGTCCGAGAGCGGCGATTCGAGCGACACCATCTCCGGCCCATCCGACGCACCGAGCTTCACCGTTCGCCAACGGTCACGGGCAAGCAACTGGGGATGGTCGACGACGTCAACGAGGTCGTTCAACCGCCCCCATGGGATCCCCGTCTCATCGAGGCGGGTGATCAGCACCTCAGGGTCCATCGAGGCGAGCCGATCTGCGATGAGCTTCACGATTTCCTCGCGAGCCGCCAATCGCCCCTCGTTCTGGGCGAACCGCTCGTCGTCGAGAAGTTCCTCGGCATCGAGCACCGAGCGGCACATCGCCTGCCATTGGCGATCGTTCTGCACGGCGAGGTTCAGCCAGGTTCCGTCTGCGAGCCGGAACGCGCCGTAGGGGACGATGGATGCATGGTGGGTCCCCGCCGGCTGTGGCGCGCTTCCGCCGTACCGCTGAGCGAGCAGCAACGGCATCATCCATTCCGTGACGACGTCGAAGAGCGAGATGTTGAACCGCGCACCCCGACCGGTTCGGTCGCGCTCCCGTAGCGCCGCGAGGATGCCAGCCAGCGCGTAGGTCCCCGCCCCCAGGTCGGCGAGCGAGACCCCGGGCTTCGCCGGAGCATCCGCTACGCCCGTATTGGCCGTCACGCCAGCCTCTCCCTGGACCAACAGGTCATAGGCCTTCCGCTGCTCGTAGGAGCCGCCGTAGCCGTACCCGTTGATCGTGCAGTGGATGAGCCTGGGGTTGACTTCCTCGAGTTGCTCGGGCGACACGATCCGATCGATCGACCCGGGACCGAGGTTCGAGACCAGCACGTCCGACTCCGCGAGCAACCGCATGAAGACCGCGCGGCCCTCGGCATGCTGCAGGTCGAGTTCCAAGCTGCGCTTGCCGTGATTCAGCCACACGAAGTGCGAGGACTGCCCATGGACCACCGTGTCGTAGGACCGTGCGAAGTCGCCGCTTCCCGGACGCTCGATCTTGACGATCGACGCGCCCATCTCCGCGAGATGGCGGGTGCACAGAGGCGCTGCGACCGCCTGCTCGACGGCCACGACGCGGATGCCCTGGAGGGGTTGCATGCCAGCAATCATCACGACCCTGCGGTGAAGGCGAGCACGGAGCCGACCGCCGGCTGGACGTACCGCTCGGCCAGTCCCGTACTGAACGCGGTATGTGCCCGTAGCCCGGAACAGTGCATGGGCATGATGGTCTCGACCTCGAGATCGCGCAGCGCCTCGACCGTCTTGTCGACGTTCTCCTTTGGGGTGGTCGGGAACCCGAGGTGGAAACCGCCCATGACCGCCCGAACACGTTGGTTCCCGGTCAGTTCCTGAGCCCGGCGGATCGTGTTCACCACTCCGGCGTGCGCGCATCCAGTGAGGACGACGAGTCCACCGACACCGAGATCGATGACGAGACCCATCTCGTCCCAGACCTCGTCCGTGCGCAGTTCACCACCCGCCGCGACCTGGTAGAGCCCGGGCTTGCGGGTGTCGTCACTGATGACCGGACCCTCGAAGTCCGAGAGCCGAGGGATCTCACCGGTCGTCAGGATGCCACTTCCGAGCTCGAGAGGGTCCTTGGTGAGCACGGGTCGTGCAGCCGGCACGTCGAGGGTGTCGGGCTGGAATCCCTGGTTGTAGAAGGAGGCGACCCGGCCGTCTCCCATCACCGCGTACCGCGGCAGGAACGCGTCAGGGTGCGTGGCGATCGGCACAGCGTGCGGGAACTCCTCGAGTACCGGGACGATGCCGCCGTAATGGTCGGGATGTCCATGACTGATCACCATGTGGTCGATCGAGTCCAGGTCCTCGTGCAGCGCCTTCAGGTTGTGCAGCATCACCTTGCCGGTCATGCCGACATCGAACATCACACGCATCTTGTGCCGCCCACGTCGAGCGGTCACGAGGAGGCAGATCCCGTTCTCCGCCTGGACGGGCATCTCCTTCGGGTCGAAGTGATGCACCAGCCCCGCCCGGGTCACGCAGTGCGTTCCGTCGTCGATATCGGGCAGAAGCATGTCGATCTGGTTCTCCACGAGAACCATGATCTCCACCTCGTCGGCCTGCCACATGGTCGATCTCCAGTCAGTAGGGGTTGGACGGGTTCCGTTGGATCACAACAAGCCGGGCAGCCACGTGGACAGCCCCGGGAAGGCGATCAGAAGGATGAGGAAAACGGACATGATCAGCACGAACGGCAGCGACCCGATGAAGATGTCCTCGACGTTCGCCCGTTTGCCGAGCACGGCACTCATCGCGAACGGCACCATGCCGAATGGCGGTGTGAGCAGCCCGATCTCGACGGCGACGATCAGGATGATCCCGAACCAGATCGGATCGACGCCCAGGAGTTGGATGGACGGGTACATCAACGGGACCGCGAGCAGGATGATCGAACTCGAGTCGAGCACGGCACCCATGACCACGAGGATGAGTACGAAGATCGCGATGATGACGACCTCGGACACCTCGAGCCCGTTGATGAACTGGCCGACCCGGGCCACGAGCCCGCTGGACGCGAGCATGCGCGAATAGGACTGCGCCGCTACGAGCAGGAAGAGGATCGCACCGGTCGAGATGGCCGTCTGCTTGAAGGAGGAGAAGAAGCGGGTCCAGTCCATCCCCATGAAGGGTGCGATGGCCAGCGCGCCGAGGGCCCCGACGGCGCTCGCCTCCGTCGGTGAGAAGACACCGCCCCAGATCCCACCGATGACGAGCACGACCAACAAGGCGATCGGCACCGACCCGAGGACGGCTGCCCGGAAGGTCAACTCATCGGCACCCGGCTGATCCGCCTGGACGGCCTCCTCCGGCTCGTCCCTCGCTGCCGGGCCGTCATCGACGGTGTCGGTGTCGGTGTCGGCCACGCCAACCCCGGGCGCGGCCGGCACCCGATCGTCGAGGGAGATGCTGGCGGTCGCGGGAGCGGCCACGGCTTGACCGCCAGCGGTCGCGGTGGTGACACCGACCATCCCGGGCCGCAGGTAGCCCATCGCGATGATGCCGATGGAGTAGAGGACAGCGAGCAGGATCCCCGGCACGATCCCGGCGATGAACATCGCGCCGATGGACACCTGCGTCAGGATCCCGTAGAGGATCATCAGCAGACTCGGTGGGATGAGCATGCCGAGCACGGAACTGCCGGCAACGCTGCCGAGCGCCAGACGCTTCGAGTAGCCGTACCGCTCCATCTGGGGATAGGCGATGGTGGAGAAGACCGCAGCCGATGCGACGCTCACGCCGGTGACCGCAGCGAACACCGCGTTCGCGTAGACCGTGGCGACCGCCAGTCCGCCGCGGACCTTCTTGAAGAGGAAGTTGATCGCGGCGAACAGGGCCTCTGCCGCGCGGCAGTTGGTCATGAACGCGCCCATGAGGATGAAGAGCGGGACCACGGCGAACACGTAGTCCCTGACCCCGGAGTAGGCGGTCGCCATGATCAGGTCGCTGGCGATGTCGAGCGACCCGGTGATCAGGACCATCGCAACCAATGAGGTGATGATCAGCGCGAAGCCGATGTGCACGCCACCGAGCACGAAGACGAACAATGCGGCGATCGAGAGCACGGCGATGACGACGTTGCTCATGTGTCCTCACCCCCAGGCTGTACGCGCAACGCGGCGATCAAGCACTCGAAGGCCATCACCAGTGAGCCGATCACGATGGTCCAGCGCGTCGGGTAGGTGGGCACGCGGAGCGCACCCTCGCCTTCGTACGAACCACTGACGAACGCTCCTACCGCCACGTCGTACGACGAGTAGGCGAGGTAGGCGAAAAGCACGGCTCCGAGCCCGTAGGCGACGACCTCGAAGCTCTGTCGCACACGGCCGGGGAGACGAGAGACGATGATTGTCGAGCGGATGTGTCCGCGCTCACGCATCGCGTAGGGGATCGTCAGGAACGTCGCTGCGGCGACGGTCGTGGCCGCCAGTTCGACGGTGCCGCGGATCGGTGTCCCGATCTGACGGCCGACGATGTCGACCACGATCAGAACCGCGAGAAGTCCGAGTAGCCCGGCACCGATGAAGGCCATCGACGTACTCACCCGCCCTACGACTCGGTCGATTCGATCGAGCAAGGTCCTCACCTCGTTCCACGAGTGGACGGTGGTGCATGGAAGATGCGGGCGGGGTGCCTCTCACCAGGGGCAAGACGGCACCCCGCCACCGACGACTCAGTCGTCGATCTCCCATCGACGCGGGAACTCGTACCCGAGTTCTTCCTGCGCCTCGATGTAGATCCGGAAGGCTTCGCTACCCGGCAACCCGAGCTCGTTCGCTTCCTGTGCCGCCTCGTTGGCGAGGTTCGGCAGCAGGTCAGCCCACTCGGCCCGCTCCTCCTCGGACAGGGTGCGGATCGTGGCACCGTCCGCCTCCATGGTCTCGTAGGCCTCTTCACCTTCGCGCACGACCTCATCGCCCACCGATGCCTCGTACTCGGCGCTGACTTCCATGATGATCGCTTGCACGTCCTCCGGCAGCTCGCTCCACGTGTCGAGGTTGACCGTGATGGCACCCTGCGGGCTGGCTCCGAAGCCGACCTCGGTGTAGTAGGGAGCAACTTCGTGCAACAGGAATCCCGCCGTCGCCTCGGGGAACATGACCGCGCCATCGACGACGCCGGTCTGCAGGCTCGTGTACCACTCGTTGAGGTTGCCCTGCACGGGGTTGACGCCTACCTGGGTGATCCAGGGGAGGTTGGGACCAGCTGCGGTGATCGTCTGACCGTCGAGGTCATCGATCGTTTCCCACTCGAAGGTGGTCACCAGGTGGTACGAGCCCGTGGTCCACAGGCTGAGGACCATCTGGTTGTGATCCTCCTCCAACATGTCGGCCATGTAGGGAACCTCATCGAAGACCTGGCGCATGGCCTGGATCGCGACGTTGGGGTCCGGCGAACTGAACGGGGTGTTCATCTCCAGGTTGTGGAGGAACAGCGTCGACGGCTCGAACGGATAGATGATGGCACCGATGTCGAGCAGCCCCGACTCGGTCGCGCCGAGAACCTCGGCAAGTGGTGCGATCGATCCACCGTAGGCCTCGGTGATGTCCAGGGTGTGCGGCGTCTCCTCGTTGACGCGTCGCTCGAGTTCTGGCACGAACCAGGACTCGAGGTAGTTCGTGTAGGTGATCGCGCCACCCGCGGGGTGGCCTGAGCCCAGCGTCAGCGAGATGGTCTCCCCGCTGTCGTCGGCCGCTGCCTGATCGTCCCCGGCATCGGCATCCGCGGTCCCATCGGCACCATTTCCGTTGTCGCCGTTGCCGCACGCGACCGCGATCATCGCGACGACGGCCAGCGCACACATCGTTCTCAGCATCCGGTTGGAAGCTCTCACCATGCTCTCCCTTGTCAGGTGACTTATGTCCCAGTTGTGTCATGTCTCCGTGCGCTGTGCCCCGGCTCCCTCGCCCGGGCACAGCGGCACTGACCTGTCCGCGTCCCCCACGTCTACGCGTCAAGTGATATACAATTATTGCCAGATAATATTTTGTTTGTCAAGCTGGTATCACATCCGGGCACTGTCAGCGGCCAAGGAGACGTCATGCCGGGCGATCATCACGTCGTTGTCCGTCTGCTACCGAAGGACGGGCACGCGTCCATGCTCGAGGCCGAACTCGTCGCTCTGGCGACAGCGAGCGTCGCTTCGCCGTACTGCCTGCGCTTTGACGTCGCGATCCTGACCGATGGTGCTGGCTACCTGCTGCACGAGGCCTTCGTCGATGCCGAGGCCTATGCGCGGCACTGTGAAACCGCCCACGCGCGGCGCTTTCTCGACAAAGCGCTGCCCGAACACGTCGCTGATCGGGTGGTCGAGGTCCTGCGGCCTCGCAACGGGACCTGATCCACCGACCACGCCCAGCGGCACCACGGTGCCCCTCAGAGAACGCTGTCGACGGCGGCGTAGACACTCAGACCGACGACGACGGTGAGCCCGAGATTTCGGGTTCGCCAAGCAACCAACATCGCTACCGCAGCTGCAGCGATACGTGCTGGTGCCAGCGTCAACGAGCCGTCGACCAGCAGCAGTGCCGGCAACGCGAGGGCTCCCAGGGCAGCGGCTGGGATCATCTGGAGCACCTGCTCCACGCGAGGATCCACGTCCCCGAGACGTGCAGCGGCCAGGATGAAACTGGCGCGCAGCAGATACGTCGCCACGGCCCCACAGATGATCACCCACCAGATTGGACTCATCCGGTCCCCCGTCGTTGCTGCGGACCCCGGTCACGCGAGGACGTCGTGGTGACCAGGACCCCCGCGCACACTCCGACCAGCAGACCAACCCCGATACCGAGGTTGGCCGGGAGCCCGGACGCCAGCAGCGCGACGACGCCGCCGACGAGCGCTGCGGCGAGCCTCGGTCGATCGGTGACCGCCGGAACGAGTAGTGCGAGAAATGTGATCGGGATGGCGAAGCCAACCGGAAACGCGGCCGGTACCTGCGTCGCAAGAAGATGTCCGGTGGCGTTGGCCAGCTGCCATGTCGTCCACATGACGGCTCCGGCACCCATGAGAAACCACGCCGGACGCCGGTCGTCGGCTCCTTCTTGTGAAAACGCCGTGGCGGTCACGGCGAAGACGTGATCGGTGATGAGAGCTGCGGCAGCCGCTCTGGTGCGCAATGGCACATCCGCGAGGTGCGGCGCCAGCGTCGCGGAGTACATGGTCATCCGGATATTGATTGCGACGACCGTCAGGACGACCGCCACAACGGGCGTCCCCTGTGTCAGCAGATCGATGACGGCGAGTTGAGCCGCGCCAGCCGAGATGAGGCCCGAAAGCCCGAGAGCCGCCGGCAGTCCGTAGCCGGCCTCCCTCGCGGTGATGCCCGTCACGAGCCCGAACGGTGCGACGCCCACCATCAACGGCAGGATGCTGGATGCTCCGGCCCGCGCCGCGTCTCGTCGCTGCACGGGACTCCCATGGAATCGTTGACTGGACGTGTTGGCAGGGCAGAGCTCGTCCAGACTAGCCATCCGTGCCGATCGAGTTCCACGGTGTGGTGTCGGACGTACGATCGGTCGCCGGACGCGAGGTGCCGCGGGCGGCGACGGTGGACGGTCGCTGCCTTCGAGGGTGGGGCCACGGGTGCAGCGACGATGCAGCGACGTCCCCGGACACCGATGGTTGGTGTCCCGGGACCCCGCGACCCGTGGGTCGGGTGCCACGGTCGAGGATCGCGCCGCTTCAGGTCTTGCCGATGCCGGCCGTGAGTCCGGCGATGATCTGCTTGGTCGCGATGAGGAAGATGATGATCAGCGGCAACGTCGCGATCAGCAGCCCGGCGAACAGCGTCGACCAGTCGGTCTGGAACTCACCGAAGAAGCGCGTCATGCCGACAGGCAGTGTCCACTTGTCGCTCGACCGCAGCAGGACGAGCGGGAAGAAGAAGTCGTTCCACAACGGCACGAACTGGAACACCATCACCGTGGCCAGCGCCGGCCGCACCAGGGGCAGCATGACCCGTCCGAAGAGCTGGTACTCGGACGCTCCGTCGATGACCGCGGCCTCGCTCAGGTCATCGGGCAGCTGCCGGAAGAACGCGGTCAGGATGAAGACGCTGAACGGGATCCCGGTCGCGGCGTACACCAGGACCAACCCCGTGCGCGTGTCCACGAGGTTGATGCTGTCGAGCAGCAGGAACAACGGCAGGATCGCGAGTCTGAACGGCAGCATGAGCCCGGCGAGGAAGAACAGGGCGAGAAAGCCACGGCCCCGGAACTGGTAACGACCGAGCGGGTACGCGGCCAGGACCGAGACCACCGTGCCGAGCGTGACCGCGCACAGGGTGATGACGACCGAGTTGCCGAAGTACTGGCCGAAGTTCGCATCGGTCCAGGCCGTGGCGTACGAGTCGAATGAGATCGAGGTCGGCAGGCCGAGCGGATCCGCGAAGATCTCAGGCGTCGGCCGCAACGAGTTGGTGACCACCAGGAGCAACGGCGCGATGACGACCGCCGCGTAGCCCCAGAGCAGGACCGCGATGGCGACCCCCGAGGGGCTGAGGCGACGCCGGGGCCGCTGGTAGCGCGAGGCCGACGCATGTGCCGTGGCCTCAGACGACTTCTCGAGGGACACACTCATGACAAACGCTCCTCGAGTCGTCGGAAGCCGCGCTGGAACAGCAGTGAGATGCCCAGGACACCCACGAACATCACCACCGCCAGCGCGCTGGCGACGCCGAAGGCATCGACCCCGCCACGGAACGCGGTCCGGTAGAACAGCAGACCGAGCACGTCGGTCGATCCGGCCGGGCCGCCTTCGACCCCGCCCATCGCCCAGATCAGGCCGAACAGGTTGAAGTTGCCGATGAAGGTCAGCACCGTGATGGTGCCGATCACCGGCACCAGCATCGGCAGGGTGACGTAGAAGAAGGCGCGCCAGGCCCCTGCACCATCGACGTACGCCGCTTCAGCGAAGTCGTCGGGAATCGAACCGAGTGCCGCACCGAACAGCAGCAGCGGGAAGCCGATCCACTGCCAGGCATTGACCAGGATGATCACGGGCAGGGCCGTGCTCGGGTTCCCGAGCCATGGCAGGGCGAACTGTTCGAGCCCGCCGGCGCGCAACGCGGCGTTGACTGGACCGAAGGTCGGGTTGAGGATCAACGACCACAGATAGCCGACGACGAGGGGCGCGAACAGGTAGGGCAGCGTGTAGACGGTGCGGAAGAAGGTCTGGCCCCACCGGCTGCGGTGCAGAAGCACGGCGAGGAACAACCCGAAGGTGTTCTGGACCAGCATCGTCCCGCCGAAGAACGCCACGTTGTGCGCGAACGCCCGCGGCAGCTGTTCGTTGAGGGGAAAGCGGGAGAACAGTTCGACGAAGTTGCTGAGACCGGTGAATCCTCCCCGCGCGGTTCCACGCCACTCGAAGAGACTGAAGACCATCGCCTGGGCGAGCGGGAAGATCATGAAGACGAGGTAGAGCAGCATCGCCGGTAGAAGGAACACGGCGAGTGTGCGGGCGGGCGGGACCCGCCCCCGACCAGCCCTGGTCGGGGGACGGGCCCGCTTGACTGCGCGGCTGGGGGTCGTGGCAGCGGTCACAGCCATCACCTCACGTCACGGTCACGATGCGGTCAGGAATTGGGCGTGAACCACTGCTCGACACCGCGTTGGATGTTGGCTGCGACGTCCTCCGCCGAAGCGTCACCGAGCATGATCTCCTGGACCCCGAGGCCCATGAGTTCGGTTCCCCAAGGATCGCCGTAACGGAAGTCGGTGAGCAGGAGGTAGGCGGAGGGCGATTCCTCGTAGAGGTCCGCGATCTCGGCCAGCAGTTCGTTCTGGGGCGTCAGGCCGGGAACCGCCGAGAGCTGCTGGATCTCGTCGACGAACAGTTGCCCGAACTCCTCGGTGCCCATCCAGTCGACGAGCCGCATCGCCTCGTCCTGATTGTCGCTGTTCGCGCTCACGCCGTACGAGCCATCGACCCAGCCCGGTGTGACCGCGTCGCTCGGTGAGCCTGGTGCCGCCGGGATACGGAACGCACCGACGTCGACGTTCGGAGCGTCGCTCTCCCAGAAACCGACCTCGAACGATCCACCGATGAACATCGCAGCCTGCTCGGCGGCGAACAACGACCGCGAGTCGTTGTAGGACACGCCGATCGCCTGGTCGGGCATGTAGGGAAGGAGGTCCTCGATCACCTGAATCGACTCGACGAAGTCCGGGTCGGTGAAGTCGGTCTCTCCAGCCAGCACCGCCTCACGGAAGTCGTTCGCTCCGTAACGGGCCCCACCGAGACCCTCATGGACGATCGGAAGCATCCAGTCGTCACCACCACCGTTCGCGATGGGTGTCACACCGGCTGCGTCCAGCGCCTCGAGGACCTCGATGAACTCGTCCCAGGTCTCTGGCTCGTCGAGCCCCTGCTCGTCGAAGATGCCGCGGTTGTAGAAGCCGACGATGGTCTGGATGCCGAAGGGAGCACCGTAGACGCGACCATCCTCGACGCCCCGCGCACCATCCAGCAGCTCGTCGGAGAAGTTGTCCAACGACGCGACCTCGCCATCGAGGGGAACCAGCTGGCCGGCTTCGATCAGGGGCTGCACGCCGCCATAGGCCCGCAACTGGGCCACGTCGGGACCGCCGGACCCGGTCAGACCAGTCGCGAGCACGTTGTTGTAGTCGGTGTTGACGTACGGGACGAACTCGATCGAGACGTTGGGGTTCTGCTCCTCGTAGATCGCGAAGATCTCGTTGTAGGCCTGCTCATCCTCCGTGCGCCAGGACCACACGGTGAGACTGACGTCCTCGCGATCGCCGTCGGCTGCCGCACCGTCGTCGGTGTCGTCGGCGGTGTCACCGTCGGTGCCACCATCCGCATCGGACACCGCGTCATCGGTTTCGGATCCTTCGTCGGAATCCGCGCAGGCGGTGAGCAGCAGTGCTCCCGCAAAAGCTGCTGCGAGGGCTGCGCGCACATGCCTCTTCATCCTCATCATGTCTCTCTCTCCAGCGTTCGGTTGAACCGGGAACTGCGTTCATGCACCGTGACGGGCCATAGGCGCCGGCGTCACGGGTTCATCCTTCAAGCGCACCCAGGGCCGCGCGCACGCGACCACCTGACCGCTCCACCGCGGCCCGGGCCTGCTCGATCGGGACATCCATCAGCAGGCTGACCAGTGCGACCTTGGTGTCCCCCGCACTGGCCTCGAGACGCGCCGAGCACGCCTGCTGTGATTGGCCCGAGGCCTCCATGAGGATCGACAGGACCCGACCACGCAACTTGGCGTTCGTCGGGGTCACATCGACCATCAGGTTGGAATAGGTCTTGCCCAGCCGGATCATCAGCGCCGTGGAGAACGCGTTCAGGATGAGCTTCTGCGCGGTTCCGGCCTTCATCCGCGTGGAGCCCGAGATGGCCTCGGGCCCGGTGTCCACGGCGATGGCGACATCGACGTTCGGCGCACTCGGCCCGCCGTCGTTCGCGCTCACCAGGGCGGTCAGTGCATCCCTCTCGTTGGCTTCGGCCAGTGCACCGACGACGTAGGGAGTACGACCACTCGCGGCGAGCCCGATGACGATGTCGCCGGGACGGACGTCGGCAACCGCGCGGCGACCCGAGAGCTCATCGTCCTCGATGCCCTCGATCGCCTGGTCGGTGGCCGCCTGCCCGCCTGCGTGGTGTGCCACGACGCGACCGGCCGGCACCGAGAAGGTGGGCGGAAGCTCCGCCGCATCCATGACGCCGATTCGCCCCGAGGTTCCTGCCCCGACGTAGTGGATGGTGCCGCCGGCCTCGTAGCAACGCATCGCGTGCTCGACGAGTTCAGCCACGGCCGGCAGCACGACCCGTACCGCGGGGGCCACGCGGGCATCCTCGTCGTTGATGCACGTCAGGACGTCCAACGTGGACAGCTCGTCGATGTGGGTGGTCGCCGGATTGCGATCCTCGGTGCGGCCGGTGACGATCACGACCTGCTGCTCGCTCAACTCGTTCCCCGTGACTGGTCGCGACGCGTCCCTCGAACGGCCAGGAACGTGCGGTCGAGCGCAGTCAGCGTCGCTTCCTGATCGAGCCGGGCGACGCCGATGAACAGACAGTCGATGATGGTCAGCTGTGCCACCCGACTGGAGATCGCACCCGAGCGGAACACCGCTTCGATCGCCGCGGTGGTGAGCGTGATCTGCGCCGCCTGGGCGAGCGAGGATGCTCGGTAGTTGGTGATGGCGACGCAGGTCGCACCCCGGGCGGAGGCCTGCTCGAGTGGCTCGATGACGTCGCTCGTCTCGCCGCTGTGCGACAGCGCGATGACGACATCGTCCTCGCCGATCAGCGCAGCGGTGGTCAGGGCAGCGTGGCGTTCGACGGACGCTGCCGCCACGAGACCGATGCGGCGCAGCTTCTGCTCGAGGTCCTGGGCTACGAGTCCGGAGGCGCCGATCCCCATGATCTCGATGCGGCGGGCACCGCGGACGGCGGCGATGGCCGCCTCCAGAGCACCGAGATCGAGAGCCTCGACGGTGTCGGTGATGGCCTTCGCGTCGACGGCGGCGACCTTCTCGACCATTTCGGCGAGCGTGTCCGACACCTCGATGTCGAGGTCGATGGCCTTGCGGCCCTCCGCCGCCGACCGACCAGCTTCCGAGGCCAGCGCCAGTCGCAACTCGGGATAGCCGCCGAACCCGACGTGTTGACAGAAGCGGACGACGGTCGCCTCCGAGGTTTCGCATCTCGTCGCGAGCTCGCCGATGCTCATCGCCACGACGACGGCGGGATCGGCGAGGATGATGTCCGCCACGCGTCGTTCCGCCGGCGTCAGGCTCGGTGCGAGACTGCGGATCGTGAGTGTCGCCGACTGCTGCTGCGACCGGGGTGCCACGCTCTCCCGCTTCACATCGGTGTCCCGTCGCTGATGATCCGACCTCCCACGGTGCCCACGGCGTGGCCGCGGGATGAAAGTTTAAATAGTATTTGCTGAACTGCACGAAACTTACCTACATGACGAAAGCCGTGTCAATGGCATTCTCCGACGACGTCCCCACGAATCTGGCGGGCCCCCGCGTTCTCGGCGTCGATGTGGGCGGCACCAGCACGCGCGCGATCATCGCCACCGCCGAGGGGCGGATTCTGGGCCGGGGCACCGCGCCCGGCGCGAACCGCTACTCCAGCGCCGACCGGTTCGGTGACGTCCTGAGCGCCGCCGTCCGGGAAGCCCTCGCGGGTGCGCGCCGGCCCCGCTGTGACGCGGCCGTCGTGGCCGTCACCGGGCTGAGTCATCCGGCGTCGCTGCAGCGGGACGTGGACCGCGTGCTCGCAGCCGCGCACATCGAGGCACCCGCCCAGGTCGTCGCCGACGTGGTTGCCAACCATGCGGCCGGGGCCAATGCGGCCGATGGCCTGGTGCTCGTCGCCGGGACGGGCGCGATCGCCGCGAGGATCGGTCGAGATCGCATCGAACGCCGAGCAGACGGCCTCGGCTGGCTGCTCGGGGACGAAGGCTCGGCGGTCTGGTTCGGGATCGAGGCCATCCGGGCCGTGCTTCGGGCCTGGGATGGCCGTGGCGGAGCCACGGCTCTGAGTGCGATCGTCACGCGGAGCCTGCTCGGTGCCGATGCCGTCGTCGGCCCCGACTCCACCAGCCGGATGATCGCCGTGGTGAACGCCCGGTCACCGGCCTCGCTGGGACAACTCGCTCCCGACGTGATCGCGGCCGCCGGCGAGGACGAGGTGGCGGCCGCGATCGTCGAGCGGGCGATCAACCACCTGTGTCGGGCCGCCATCACCGTCGCCGGGAGGGAGCAACCAGGATCGCTCGTCATCGCCGGGTCCCTGCTGCTGGACGCACCACGGGTCACCACCGGGGTCATCGCCGCATTGAGAGCCGAGTGGCCGACGCTGGTGATCCACCAGGGGCGTGACGGGGCCGCCGGTGCCGCCACGATCGCGTTGCGATCGCTGCCCGGCCACGTCGTCGCCGATGCAGTCCACGATCGGCTCACGCAGAGGTAGCTCGACCCGGTGCACTGCTAAGGGCCTGCGACCGCATCGATGCGGCGCTCGATCGCTGCTCAGTCCGTACCAGGCACGGCCGACCCTGCATGCGACGGGTCCGTCTGCGTCACCTTCGACAGGCCCTCGGGCGCGTCGGGATCCAGGCCCCGGGCTCGGGCGAGTCCCTCGACGATCAACTGAGCGGGCACGACGAGGCCCAACGGCGCGACGGATTCTGGCAGGCGGGGACCGGCGACGGCCACCTGACACGCATCGGCGAAGGCCGTCGTCCCCCCGATGCCGATCGTGGGCGAACCGAGCGCCGCCATCTCGCGCGACAGTTCCACGAGTCCGTTCGTGAGCGGACCATCCGAGGCGGAGACCAACACGGTGGCCACCTTCGTGTCGACCACGGCGATCGGACCGTGCCGCAGATCGGCATACGACAGACCACGGACGGGTTCCAGGCAGGTCTCCTCCAATTTCAGCGCCACCTCCAGAGCCGTGCCGTAGAGCAGGCCGCGACCGCTGACCAGGGTGTGGCCACCCGCCGTCAACGTGGCGATGGCGGCGTCGACACCGTTGCGTCGCTCGATCAGTCCACTCACCTCATCGGGCACCCGGCGCAGATCGGCCTCCAACGATCCCACCGTGTCACCGAGCGCATCGGCGATGACCGCGATCGCGGCCAACTGCGCGGTGTAGCTCTTGGTCGCCGGAACCGCCCGTTCCGGCCCGGCACCGAGCACGAGCGCGAGTTCGGCGCCACGCGCCAGTTCGCTGTCGGCGCTGTTGGTGATGGCGACGGTCCGCGCGCCGCAACGCGCGGCCCAGTCCTGGCTTGCGACGATCTCCTCCGTCGAGCCGGACTGCGACAGGGAGACCACCACGGTGTCGGAGAGGTCACGATGCACCCGGTAGTGCGTCGCCAAGCTCGGTGCCGCCAACGCGGCACCCCGCCCCGCATGGATCTCGAGCAGGTAGCGGCCATAGACCGCGGCATTGTCGGAGGTCCCCCGAGCCACGAACAGCAGTTGGCGTCGGCCAGCGGCGAGCCGTCGGAGTTCGCCCCGACGCGGCAGCAACTCGTCCAAGGTCCGGTCGATCGCGTGCGGCTGCTCCGCGATCTCCTGGGCCATCAGCGTCGTCATGGTTCCTCCCGTGGGGTCGCCTCGAAGGCGGTCCGGCCGAACACGATCCGGCCATCGAGCCAGGTCGTGCGTGTGCGTCCGTCCTCGCCGAGCCAGACCAGGTCGGCGGGGAGTCCGATGGCCAACCGACCGAGGTCCGCTCGACCGAGCGCGTCGGCCGGCACCCGGCTGGCCGCCGTCAGCGCGACGGCGTGATCCACGCCGCAACGCACCACGTTCGTGACCGCGTCGTCCAGCCGCAGCGCGGAACCGGCGATGGTGCCGTCGGGACGGACGGGCGGGGCACCGTCGCGAACGACCGTGACCTGGCCGCCCAGATCGTAGGTACCCGGGGGCATCCCGAGCGCCGCCGTGGCATCGGTGACGAGCATGATCCGACCGGATGCCGCGGCAAGGGCCACCCGTATCGCGCCGGGTGCCACGTGGTGGAGGTCGGCGATCAGCCCGACCGTGAAGCGGGGATCCCCGAGCGCCGCACCGACCACCCCGGGATCACGATGCCGCAGCGGACGTTGCGCGTTGTACAGGTGGGTGACGAGGCTCGCACCGGCGTCGGCAGCAGCCGTGACCTGATCATCGCTGGCGTCGGAATGACCGACCGCCACCCGGATGCCGGCGCGCACGAGTTGCTCGGTGGCCGTGAGCGCCCCCGGACGCTCCGGCGCCAGCGTGACGTACCGCAACGCATCCGCACCGGCATCGATGAGCGTGTCGATCGCCCGGGGAGTCGGGTCCAGCAGATGCCGGGAATCGTGGGCACCACAGCGTGTCGGCGCGAGGAACGGCCCCTCGAGGTGCAGCCCGATCGTCCGGGCCGAGGAGGCCGATCCCGACGCGTCGGATGTCGCCATGTGCCGGCGCGCGCCGCGCATCGCGACGGCCAGATCGTCGACCGGTGCCGTGATGAAGGTGGGCACGACGGCCGTGACCCCCGTGCCCGGCAACCGGGTGTGGACCTCGTGCCATTCGCTGCTGTCCGCGGCAATCAGATCCACGCCGAATGCCCCGTTGAGTTGGGCGTCGACCAGACCGGGTGCGAGCACCCCGTCGCCCAATCGCCGGTAGGGGCCGGGCGGTCGCCCCGATCCGATGTCGACGATCCGGCCGGCGTCGATGCCGACCCAGGCGTCGTCGACGAGCCGATCCTCGAGGAGGACCTGCCGACCCATGATGATGTCGATTGCCGTGCTCCCCACTCGGACAACTGGTACGTACCAGTTGGTACGACCGTAGCAGGTACCCTCCACCCCGTTCACGATGAGGTTCAGGGGGCGCGCATGACAGGACCTGCCTCGTCCCCCGGATCGTCCGATGCTGGGGAGCAGGCCCCGCCCGTCGACCAGACGAAGTACCGACAGCTGCGGACGGCACTCTCGGGGCTCGTCGCGGACCACTTGTCGCCCGGCGACCCCATTCCGTCGGAACGGGACCTCATGCGCCGCTTCGGGGTCAGCCGGACCACGGTGCGGACGGCCATCTCCGGGCTCGTGACCGACGGGGTGCTCCAGCGCCACCATGGGAAGGGCACGTTCGTCGCCGAACAACGCGTGTCCTCACGCCTCCACCTCGCCTCGTTCACCGAGGACATGCGTCGTCGGGGGCTCCGACCGACCACCTCGGTGCTCAGTGCGAAGCAGGCAGGAGCCGATGCCGCTGTCGCGGGGGCGCTCAACCTCGAGCTCGGCGCACCCTGCGCCCGCATCGAACGATTGCGCCTGGCCGATGGACGCCCGATGGCCCACGAGATCGCCTACTACGCACTCGCTCGACTCCCCGGCCTCCTCGACGAGGACCTCGCCGGTTCCATCTACGCGATCCTGCGCGAGCGCTACGACCTCCCGCCCGACGACGGCGAGCAGTTGCTGTGGTCCGAACCGGCGGTCGAACCGCAGGCCGCGCTGCTGGAGGTGACGGCCGGGGCCCCGTTGCTCGTCTTCCAGCGGAACACGGACGCCCGCCGGACGCCCATCGAGCACTCGACCTCCTGGTACCGGGCTGACCGTTACCGACTAGCCATGCGGCTGGGACCGCAGCCGCTCGACTGACGCCGACACCGGGACCGTGCCCGCGGTGTCGGACTCAGTGCGACCGGGGTGCCAGTCGGAAACTCGCCCCGCTGCTCCCGGCAGGCAGGAGTTCGATCTCCCACCCGTGCAACTGCGCCACCCGCCGGACCAGTGCCAGCCCCACACCGGTGCCGGGCCGCGGTCGCTGCAGCGACCCGGCCCCCTGCACGAACGGATCGAACAGGGTCGAGCGGATCTCCTCGTCGATGCCCGGCCCGTCGTCGCTCACCACGATCGCCGGGCCGTCCTGCACCTCGATGACCACCCGGGTCCCCGGTGGGGTGTGCCGGATCGCGTTGCGCACCAGGTTGTCGACCGCACGCTCGAACAGGGGCGGATCGACCTCGACGGTCACCGACGCGCCGACCAGGGCGAGTTCGTGGTCGGGGGCATCGCTCGCGGCGACGATGCGCCTGACCAGTGCACACAGATCGACCGGTCGGCGTTGGAGCCGGGCGTCGGACCGATCGAGGCGATCGATGTCGAACACGTCGTCGAGCAGGGCACCGAGCCGCCGCGCGGACGCCACGATGCGCGACGCGAGCATGGTGCGCTGCACCTCGGGCAGCTGCCGCTGCTCGAGGAGTTCCGCGAAGCCGAGGATGCCGGTCAGCGGGGTCCGCAGCTCATGGGAGACGGCCTGCACGAAGGTGGTCTTCAGCTCGTTGAGCCGCTGCAACTCCTGCGTCGCACGGGCCTGGTCGTCGAGCGTGCGCTCCAGGGTCCGTTCGTGCTCATGTCGCGCCGTGACGTCGATGAACGCCCCCTGGACGGCGACGAGGCGACCCGTGGGATCGAACATCGGCGCGCCCCGCATCTGCAGGGCCCGTGTCTGCCCGTCGGCGGTGGTGAGCCGCACGTCCACGGGATCGGTGAGCCCGGCGGGCTCGGCCAGAAGTCGGTTCAGCGTCGCACGATCCTCGGGATGCACCCGATCGCGCAACGTGGCCGGATCGGCCAGGATCTGCTCGGCGGTGAAGCCGGTGATCCGTTCCATGGCCGGGTTCACGTAGGTGAAGGCGACCGTCGGGTGCAGCTGTTGGACGAACATGCCGTCCGGGGCGTTCTCGGCCAGCCGGCGGAACCGCTCGGCGCTCTCCTCGAGCGCGTGCCTGGCCGCGACCCGGACGGTGACGTCCTGGGCGATGGCGATCGCCCCGACGAAGGCACCGTCGGCGTCGAGCCGCGGGGTCATGTCCACCCCGATGACCCGGAGCAACGCCCCCGACGGATCGAGGATCTCCTGCTCGAAGCCGTGCACCGGCTGCCGGGAGTCACGCACCAGCGTGAACGGCAGGTCCTCGGGGGCTGCGGGCCGGCCGTCCCGGCCCGCACCGATGTCGGGATCGTCGAACGGGCGGCCCACGAGATCGGCAGCGTCCGCGGCGACCAGGGTCGCCAACGCCGGATTGGCGTAGGTGATCAGCCCGTCGCCGTCGATCAACGCGAGGCCGACCGACAGCACGTCGGCGATGGCCTCGAGGTCCTGCGACACCACTCCCCCGGGGTCCGGTGCTCGTCTCGGCTCGGGGCCCCACGTTAGCCTCCGCTACCGTCGCCGTTGACGAGCGGCATCGAGGAGCGGTCCGTGGCACTTGGCGTGGGCTTCCGGGTGTCCCCCGGGGTCCGGCTCCGGGCGACGCGACGGGGACCCCGGGTCTCACTCGGCCCACGGATCGCCCGTGTCCATCTGGGCGGCGGCGCGACCGCCGTGTCGGCGGGCCGGGGGCCGTTCACCGTCTGGTCGACCCTGGCCGGTGGCGGTCATCAACCGCCGACGAGCGCATCGGACGCACGCACCCAGAAGGCCGACGACTGGGCCAACATCCGCAGTCACCTCGACGGCCTGCTCAGTGCCCACACCGCGCCGGTCACCCGCACGCAGGCTCCGCGCGTGCCGCCCGGCGAGCCGGTCCGTCGCGGCACGGTCCGTCGCCAGCGACTGTCGGAGGCGCTCGCACCCCTGGCCTGGTGGCAGGTGGCCGACCGGTGGCGGACGATCCGACGGGTGGAACGGCGACTCGACGACGCCGTGGCCGACGAACGCCGACGGCAGCAACAGGCCCACGCGACCGAGCAGGCGGCCGCCGACGAGTGGTGGCGACGGTTGCACGCCAACGACCCGGACGTCGTCACCGACCACGTCGAACGGGGCCTGTCGACCCATGCACTGCCAGCCACGGTGACCGCCGTGGAGGGTGCGAGCATCCATCTCGCGCTGTCCGTGCTCGAGCCGGAACACCTGATCGGCATCCGCGAACCGACGGTCACCGACCAGGGCAACCTGTCGCTGGCCCGGATGACCAAGACCCGGCGACACGAGCTGTACGAGGCGGCGATCTCGTCGGCGGTCGTCGCCGCGGCGGCGGAGGCCTTCGCCCTGGCACCCGGCATCGATGTCGTCGACGCCGCCGTGGTGGCACCACGCCACATCGGTGGTCCGGCCGTGCTCATGCTCGTCGAACTCCCGCGCGTGCTGGTGCTGCCCGACGGTGCGGACCGGCCCGCATCGGGCGACCTGGTGGCGGCGGCCGAAGCCGGGCTCGCGACGCTCGTCCGCGACAAGGGCGGCCGGATCGGCGCGTTGCGGGCACTCGACCCGCAGGACCCGGACGTCGCGATGCTGCTCGACGTGCTCGACCTCGAGGAAGCGCACTGATGCCCCCGACCGGCGACCCGCAGCCGAGGTGGCGGTTGGTGATCGGCGGGCTGCTCGTCACCGGGGTGGTCGGCCTGGCGGTCGTCCGCCTGGCCGCGGGCGCGGTCGCTCCACCGGTGATCGGTCCGGTCGACGGCGCACCGGCGGCGTGTCCCCCGAGCGACAACTGCATCGACACCACCAGCGACGACCCGCGCCACGCCGCCGATCCGCTGCCCTGCCCTGCGGCCGACCTGGCCCACCTCGCCGACGGGATCGCGACCGCGCTCCCCCGCACCCGGATCGTCGCTGTGGAGGAGGAGTACGCCCGCCTGGAGGTGACCAGTCAGGTGTTCGGCTTCGTCGACGACGTCGAATTGTTCGCGGCCGACCGGGTCGTCCACGTCCGCAGCGCCGCGCGCATCGGCCGCTCGGATCTGGGGGCCAACCGCGACCGGGTCGAACGGATCCGGAGCCTCAGCGATCGCCTGCCGGGGTGCGGTTGACCGCGGCGAGCTGATCGAGGATCGCTGCCTCGGCGATGTCGAGGTGGTCGTCACGTCCGACGAGGTCCGCGTCGGTGACACACACCCGCCCGTCGAGGTGGAACGCCGGCTCCAGCGGCGTCATCCGGAGCACACCGTGCTCGAGCGCGAGCCGCAGCTCGAACCGGTCGGGGTCCAGCACGACCCGGGTCCGGGCATCGGTCCGCCACCGCAGCCGTTCGAGGACCACCGTCGCGGCCATCAGTCGATCCGCCAGGGCGAGCGAGCCGTCCCCACCGAGCTGCAGCGGCGAGCCGGTCCCGACCGCGCGGACACGTGGGTCGGCATCGTCGGGTGCGGTGGCGAGCACCACGCCGGCCACCAACGACGCTTCCTCGAGGTCGTCGGGACGCAGGCTGACCACGTCGCCGCCCCGTTGCAGCACGAGCTGACCCGCCTCGAGCCGCAGTTGCTCATCGTCCCAGCAGAACGGGGTGCCGAGCCCGCGGAAGGTCGCCCGCAGGGTGTCGTCGGCCCCGCCGGTGTGGGTGCGCCGCCACGGTCCGAGCACCTGGGCGGCCAGGGCCGCGTGCGCCACGGCGGTCGCCTCGTAGCTCGCCGGCAACGGCGCGAGCGCACGCCATGCCCCCAGCCACCGGTCGCGTGCCCACGCCGTCAGGGTCGCATCGCCCCGCTCGGCGAGTACCTCGGACCAGCTGAGGTCACCGGTCGGCACCGGGGTGACCACGGGTCGTTCGTTGTCGGCGGCGCGTGCCACCGGATCGTCGGCGTAGTACGGCGGCGCACCGATCGCCGGCGGTGACGGCTCGAGCACCCGGACCGTGTAACGGCCGTGGAGCATCGCGTGGGCCTCGGCCCGCGGGTGGTGGGCGCGAGGAACGTGGTCGGCCATGATCGGTGCCCCGTGTCGGGTCGAGGTGGCAGGTCGAGGTGTGTGGTCGAGGTGTCGGGTCGAGGTCGCAGCCCCGGCGGGCCCGCCTGGGCGTCGACCCGGACGCTGGCTGACGCCCATCGACACGCTTCGGAACCGTGCCGGCGGACGAGCGGTCAGCGGTCCGCCACCGGGACCGCGTTGACCCCCCGTCGACGCAGCCGTACCATCCGCCGCGGCGCCGGGTGACCGGCGCTGTTTGACGCCGGGACACCGGCGGCAGTGCCTGCGATCTGCAGGGCAGTTCGCACGGTGGGTGTAGCTCAGCTTGGTTAGAGCGCCGCGTTGTGGTCGCGGAGGCCGGGGGTTCGAGTCCCCTCATCCACCCTCGAGATGCGGTCGTGAGCCGGTTTGCTACGG
>LFIK01000661.1_pt1 | contig 26194 bp, 18 predicted proteins | sample 643401 | NCBI WGS metagenome assembly LFIK01 (sample SAMN03777447, study PRJNA286221) | soda lake metagenome | biome: soda lake; feature: Kulunda steppe; material: water; isolation source: sample T5-Br brine of Lake Tanatar-5 | place: Russia: Kulunda steppe | collected 2010-07
GTGTTCCAACGGTTCCAGTTGCTATGCTCTTCAGGTCTCTCGTAGGCTCACGAGTCCAACACAGCAGCAAGCGTTCACACTTCACTCTCTACCAATCTCTTCACACACTCCTCTGGAGTATATCAAGCTGTAGGTAGTGCTACAGTCCCATGCACATCATGCTACATCTACTCTACCTGTAAGGGGGTGACCCAGTTCCTTCGGTCCCTCCAAGAGACTCGAAACCACCTGGGGTGGGAGTATCTTCTCCAAACTGAGATAACCAGAGTTAACCATCATGATTGCACAGAATTACAACCAATTGACCAACACCGTGTTCCGTCGCACTCCATCCATTTGCTCAGAACGATTTGCAATCACAGGCGCTAGACGTTGAGTCGGCAATGTCGATCGAGCCGTGGCAGCTCCTACTGATGATTGTTGCTTGTTTCGCTCCATCCGCAATCTCCCTGGCCGATCAAGATATCAACTTGCATGGTGGGAAAGGAACAAATAAGCAGAGGAGAGCGGTCGTCCACATCGGCCCACACAAGACAGGAACGACGCATATTCAAGAAATGCTTTGCAGTAACTCGGAATTGTTGAGAATGAAAGGATGGATAGTCCCAACGTGCGACCGCTGCAAATCATGCTTTGCTAAACAGTTTGCTGCTGTAGCGTTCGAGTTCCAGGAACGGTTCGATTTCGCCAAGCCTTACAAATGTGGTGTACGTCCGAGCTTGTGCTTGGCGGGGGTAATTCAGCGGCTTCAAAACAACGAATCCATCATACTTTCATCTGAAGAATTCAGTAGACTAACATCAAGGCAGATCGTGAAGTTCTTACGTTTACTGCATGGCTTTGACGTGGAAATCGTCTTCCTCCTCCGTGACAAGAACAGTATGATTGCTAGCTTGTATAGTGAAGAAAATAGGAGGCATTCTCGATTTGGTCTCTCTGAGTGGCTGTTTAGATATTCTGGATCTGGGGATCAAGTGCCAGGACCTCTTTCACCTGTGGAAGTCTTGTTGTCATATGGCTCCGCCGTTGGATTCAGCTCACTCTGGGTTTTGTCATACGACGGAATCGAAGAACAAGGGTTGAGTCCTTATGCAGCCATTGTGCAAAATGTTTTGCATTTGGAGTCACACGATTTTTCTGCTATAGAGAGACAGAATAAAGGGGAAGACACCTTGGTTGTCTCCACCAGTTCCTTCATTAGAGACGTGTCAGAAAGTTACAAAAAGATCGATGATAAATGTGGAACTTGTTTAAGAGAAGTGTCAAGAGTAGTAATTCGTGAGAGAAAGGTTAATTTCATCTGCAGTGATTTGTCCCATGTACGACTGGCAGAAACGGATGCATATGAGCTTCAGAGAAAACTCCCTGGTGCAAAAATGAGATATTTTGGAAATGCTGCAAACACAACCATTAGATCTCTTTGCGATGTCGATCGTGTCTTTTACAGAGAAAGACCGGATAAGCTGGGAGCTCTGCTTTTGTCTGTGGATGCCGCAATGAAAGGATGCACACAGGTCCAATCATGCACATATAGCTGAGGAGGGAAAGTAGATTGAGTCAGAACGATGTACAAAACACTGTTCACATGTTGCAAATTATGCTATGATAGCTTGAGAAGCTTGATAGCACTCAGTGCTGTTGATATCTTCAGTAGTTTGAAGCTTACCGAATGGAAGCTCCCATATGTTAAAAGGCATTCAGGGAAGGGCAACCTAAGACCCGTGTGAAGTATAAAAATGAAGCATATCTTCTTGCGGGCAAGGCAACGGAAAAAGGCAACATTTCAGAAAATATCTTGGGCAACATATTGAATTCCTAAATGTTCCACAAAATACTTCAGTTTCTCATCATGCATCAGTAGCTTTTTGAGTATAACCCGTGTCTCTGGAAGCATTGGTTGATATGATGCGCCCAATGCTTGGTCATGTGATGAGTTTTTCTTGGCCCCGTTCACCAGCCCCGTATTGTAGCTGACCTGGAAGTTCTCTACTTTACTCTGGAAACCCGAAAGTGGAAGTTCTAGAAATCGATAAACCTGCCTCATAATCCTGGCAGGATGTTCGTGCAAATTCTCTGTTCGAAGTACAAGCACCTTTTCAGTGAGGTAAGATTTCAACTTTGATGCAGCGCGCCACTGTGCCCAAGGCCATTGCAGTGGACAAGATGAATTACCCCATCTTTCTACTGGTTTCGACTGATTACTGCCTGCAGACATGCAATACCTTGTAAGTATGCTATGGAAATTCTCTGGGTCCTCTTCATTGCGCCTTCTGTTTTGCTGACCCATCCACCGGGGTGACTGTTTTTGCCGTCTAGTTTGTTGCACCAAAATTGCCAGGCAGCGTACACCCAGTCGACAGGGTTGCGAAGCAATACAAGAAACTTCACACAAGTACTATGAAGTATGAAACTCTCCAGCTCTTGACCAAGATCATAGTTCATGTTACCACTGGCCTTCCTTGCACTCTGTCCAAGCATTTGTCTCATGTAAGGTAACAAAGGTTGCCCTTTGTAGTGCAGTTCTTTTCTTTTACAATGATGAGTGGGATCCTGACACAGAAAGTTCCACAACGCACTACTTCCAGATTTTGCAGATGCGGTTATGATCCAGGAAGGCAAGCAGACCTGTTCTCCCCCCGGAAGACGGAAGCATTCCACTTCGTACGGTAGCTGTCTAGGCAACGCCTGGTCGTGCGTAAAACGTACGCCCTCCAATTCGAAACTTGTACCTTGACCGTTGAACGACGAGCATCGAAGACTGCTATTCGTTGCATCGACACTACAACAAACAAGGCAACACGTGATCGGAAAGAAAAAGGACACCCACCAGCGAAGAATCGAATTCCATGAGTTCGACCCTCTCCCAAGCATGTGGACGTGTATTCACACGTGGAAATCAGAACCTTCTGCGCAGAACCCGTTGTACGCAGTTTTTAATCCAAGGTACGGCTCCTGTAGGTCGTTCTTACCACCTCTTTGCCACCGCAGGATCCCCCGAGTCTTGGGCCTTCCTTCACCAAGTATTGAGAGGCCTGGGTCCAGGTTTCACCGACCCTAGCTGACCGGTCATATAGGGTCGCCCAACATTGTCCGCACACGAGCAAGGAGGTGTGATCCCTGGTTCACGAAGGATTGCCCATGCGCTGCTCGGTGCATCGAGGTTCCGATGAGGTCCAAGCAAGTGCCCGTCTAAGCACCAAAGACGACCACGAGCGGAAAAGACGCGCGATCCAACGCCCTTGACAACGAGAGAAACGGAAGTGAGGAGACATTGTCCACGTACGTCCATCATGATTAGGTCCACGCTCCTCGTCACCTACGCCACACTACTTCCGATTGTCGTGCATGGGGTCAAAGCGAAAGACACAAACAACAACTTCTACCTAGCAGACAAGAGGCTCACCGTTATGTGCCCCAACGCTCGCGTGGGAGAAAGCGGTACCATAAATGGCAAGGTGTATACCAAACTTGCAAAGGACGAGATAACAACAAGCAACGTAGAGACTACCTTTACAAGTGAAGTAACGGACATGAGTCATGTATTTGCACGTTTCGGTTGGGTATATTTCAATGTCGGCATTGCAAGCCTAGACACCAGTCAAATGACCAACATGGCCTTCATGTTCGAAGGGGCACTCACCTTCAATCAAGACATAAATAAGTGGACACAAGCCGAGTGACTTCGATGAAAGAAATGTATTCATCCACGAAGGGCATTCAACCAACCCGTTGGCAAATGGAACGTTGGTCGGGTGACGGAAATAGAGAGCATGTTCAAGGATAATTATGTTTTCAATCATGAAATCAATACTTGGATCACGGGTGAGGTTACCAGCGTGGAAGAAATGTTTTCAAGTGCAAAGATCTTCTAGCAAGACATTGGGGCATGGAGTGTACGTAAAGTGACAAACATACATGGTATGTTTGCAAATTCCCTTGTTTTGAACCAAGAACTTGGCAATTGGCTCACGAGTCAAGTGACAACCATGGATAGCATGTTCTCGAATACCCTTGCATCGAATCCACCCCTTGTGAGCTAGCGCACAAGTAAGGTGACCAGTATGACAAACATGTAGAAGCTTCATATCAGGGCCTTTGGTTGAAGGATACTAACCAAGTAACCGACATGGAAGGAATATTCAAGGATGCATCCAAGTTTAAGGACAATCTCTCAGGGTGGTGTGTGGAAAAGATTGGCACCAAACCATATGATTTTGATACGCGATCTAAGTTTCAAGGACAATCAACGAGGCAGCCTAAGTAGGGAATGTGTCCGAAATCAATGTTAACCCCTCCTGGTCGTTCACCCTAGGCCCCTACTCTCGACAGAACAAAGAATTGAGTGATTGCCATATTGCATAAGAGTGCGATAGCTGGACCGATTGGGATGGGCAGGTAAACACAATAGGTTTTAACTCTTTCCGCTACTTGCGACAGACTCCTTAGCAAAACAATCACTTGCAAGTTGAAAGGGACTCTTGGTGCCAGGCTCCCCATTGAGGAGCCTCTACATTAGTCCTAAATTGAGGAGGAGACAGTACTGTACTCGGTTAGACATGCCTATGTGCAAGTGTTTCAACTCAGGGGGTTACTACCCCCCTTTCTCAAGGGTCCGGGGATTGAATCGAGGATACCCCAATCCCGAGGGTACCCTCGAAAAGGTCACCTGATCATGAGTCCACCAACGACCAGAAGATACGATTGAACACAATCTTTGGGCGGATAAGGCTGAAGAAACACCCCCTTGTGAGAGGCCGTGTAGGACCCCTCCAAGATCATGTAATTGATTTAAGAACCTTCCTCAACCTAGCTCGAAGGCGCGCTCCAGGCTCTCCGCGCCTCCTCGTTCAACTTGACGAGCTCCCCTCACGCAAAGTACCGGAAGAGAAGACGTTTGAGCGACTGCACAACGTCCATTACACCGCTACCAAAATAACGCACTCTACCAAGCGCAACGAAGGTATGTAAACGTGTCCCAATATCATCTCTGTCAACTTATTTAGAAAAAAGCTAGATAGCACACAATAATGCATAATTCCCGTTGGCATCGTGGTTAATTATCTATATTCCATAGATGGCCCTTTGAACCAACTTTAGAACTCGGGGTGGTGTTCCATGATGTGATCATTATCCGACATGGATCGTGTGGAGCTATCAAGTATTTTGTGGGACGAATCTTCGAGTGGTGTTTGGCTCACAATGGTGATACGTTCAGCATGGATGGAATGTACGGTGGTGCCGGTCAAGCATTCCGCAAACACATGATAGCGAGCGTCCTCTCATGCACAAAACCGAAGTACACGTATAAAGGTGAGCGCTACATATTGTATACTCACCGAGTTACACAATGTCACCTCGTATAAAAAAGTTTTTGGATCACGTTGTTCCCCACTATCTTTAAACACCTTAATCGTGCTTCTCTTACGAGCATTAGTTTGCAAGACTTTGCCGGACTTAAAATATTGATTGTGTGGGAGCTCGCATTTGTCGGGTCCACTAGTCGTAGAAAAGACTGTCCCGTTTGTGTTGCAACCTAGATAACGCAACATTGAACACCCTAGAGACACATCTCTACATGAGCGCCTTAGGGATTGGGATAGGACAACCTACTCACATTACGAAGAATATGCCCTTAGCAAATAGCATTGCAAAAGTGTCAAAAAAGACGATGCCACGAAAACAAACAAGCCGGATGACACCTCGCATTCTAATACTCACTGAAGCACACTTTGGGTAGCGCTCACGATAGAATATTTTAATACCTTTCGTGTTATAGACATCGACACAACCTATCTAGTCACACCTTTGGTCCGGCCCTCCTACTCGGCTCCTTGTGCACCGGTAGAAGAAGTGGATTGCGAATGACCTAAGCAACGTGCTCGGTCATGATACAACCGACTCGAGCATAAGTCCATACGAGAGGAAGAGCGGACCAACATCAAGAGAGAAAACACTCATCATACTTTCTATCGCACCCATATTGGGATCATTCTAGCTATCCCAAGCTCAAATTCCGGCACAATAGAGTTTTACTACCAAGTGGTTCCCCGTCGGCAAAGGAAACTTCAAGGGACTATGGATCCCTCGCCCCCGTGCTGTAGCGTCCAAGTATTCCTTCTATCCAAGGACAACCGTTACCAAGCTCCAAAAGCAAGTCATTCTAGCTTATGTGAGGATATTGCACTCAAGCTTAATTGAAGACATCCCTCCTTGGTCTATTTAAGATGCAACTTTGACCAATCCCCCTACCAATTTGCTCCCGAAGGAGCTGGGTGTAGGTGCTTTAGCCTCCATGGTATCTCCGACATACCTCGGATGAAGTCTTCGTCCCTATGCATGTTCTTGTTTACAGTCCGTTCGATCTTTTGGATCGAGACGTTGGCTACCAAGTCCGCATGTTTGCGGCGTTCAAATCCCGTGGAAGTAGGTGTTGGGTAGGTTGAGGTAATCTCGGGATTTGCATTTTTCGGTTGCCCTTTCTTCTTCGTGTCATATCTCATCAAAAATGACTTGAAATCAAGAGAACCGTCATACATAATATTGGCCACAACGTGTGCTACATATGGGCGGTTTATCATGGCAGAATTCTCGCTACTAGGGATTTCTAGCGGCTAAATACATAAAAGGGTGAAGAGAGGGGAAGAATACGAAGAATTCGCCAAGCAGTTGGCTCCACCAACGAAGGATAAGACGCATGATAGCTCAGAGTGGAGACAAGATAAATCTTATCCATTACATCATGTCCCCAAAAACGAAGGAGGAACCGATGCAAAGGATAGTGTGCACAAGGCCCCCCACTCCGAACCCAACATCACCCCAAATCGAGGAGTTTTCGAAAAGCATCCATGCAACAAGTATGAGGTCTCCATCGCGACCACACCAAGGGGCACAAAGTCCAAGAATTTGGATTCGTCGCATTGAATGGTCCCGAAACGTGTGAAGTTGGTAGGCGTTCCAAATCTAGGTTTCAACTGTTTATCCTCAATTCAGTGAGGATTCCCTTGGGCTGGTTGGTCGGTCTGAACCGACGGAGTTCGGCCGATGGGTCCAATGGACGAGCGTCTTGATGGCGGCTTTTGAGATTGTAATCGATATATTAACTCATGCATATTACGTATCCTAGGTCGCATTCGTGCGACTCATCGAGAGCGCGGCACCAGATGGTCCGCTCGAGACCGTCGTCCCTTCCTACCTGCACGGTAGAGTTTCTTCCCCTCATAGAGAATAAACTCCCATAGAAGGATCCAAGTCTGCCTGGGGTCGCTCGTCTCGAAGGTGCAGCAAGGCGAACACCATGCGAATTGTGGGGATCCGAAGAGGAATATGCCACACGTCGTGTCGACGAAGGACGTGTAAGAACTCCGCGTTCCAGTGCAGCTGGAGCCATGACAAAAAACTGCCTTTATTCGACGGTGGACAAGCGTGGGAGGCCTGGCGCCCTCGAACATCTCGTTCGCTGCTGAGGTCGACAATGAACATAGGTACAATCCAACGGAATGACACCACGCATCGCACATTTTCATTCGTCTGCTTTTGAGTGGCATTTCACGTCTTGTGTACCGATCTCAAATCCAATGCGAACGCGAGGGGATCAAGGCTTCTCGCCTCAACTGCACCCGCAAAATGGATGTCAGAAAACCTATCTGACAGAGCAAGGGTCCAAAACAAGTATTTCGAATTGACAACACTCCATTCAGTGGATAGAGTTATAGTAGTGCCGATACTCAATGTACAATCATGAAGAAGAACAACGAAAAAGAACTTAGGTTGAGTGAAAGATCATTATTGTCACTGTCAACTCACACTAAAGAGATTGAAGACGGGAGAGGAATTAGGCATAGGCCAGCCAGGTTTTGTAAGCAAAGCATTAAGGAGGTCCTGGCCACCCTTTCAGTACAGTTAGGTTGCAAGCCCTCGGATAGACTTCTGCATGTAAAACGACAGCGCACGGATGGTTTCTTGCCAAAATGAAATGATCCAGCAATATCGCATGGCACAAACTTTGGCTGCAGCATGACCGATTTGTATCCTGAAACCGGGTCTATGGTGTGTTGCAGTCAATGGATCAGGTCAGAAAGCACAGCTGCATCGACCATTGTCTTAAGCTGATCAGAAAAAGGCAGCACTGATCTTTGAAGATACCAGATTGCAACACATAAGAAGATGCAACACGCAAGAATTGCAACCAAGAAAGTTCTGGTTCTTAGTGAGTGTACTCACACTATCCAACATCCTTTGGATCAATTGTTCATCGTTTGCTTGCCATCATGCAGCTCTGCTTCAAGCTGCTGATTTAGAGAAACGTAATCGACAGCATTTCTTCTACGTTTCCCTGTTGGTGCACCTTGCGAAGCTACCTTCTCCGTGGTTTGGTCTGGAACGTTTTCGAAACCGCCGACTTTAGTTTTGCCAGTCTTGCCATCATCTCCTAGTGTTTCCCCACCACGATTCTGGTCTGTGTATTTCATAGTAATCTCTTGGCCAACCTTCGACCCATGCAATTTTTTCCTGCGCTCAAAATCTTGGTCACGCTGAACATCAGAAGGGTCCCACGGTGCATTGCTAGCATTTCCCAAGGCACGCACATGTGAAGCGACGCTTCGAGCAAAGGCGGATACAAAACGACCGCCAATCTTGTAGCCGCCTTCCAACACACTCACCACACGGCCCTCGCAACAGCGGTTCGCCACTTTGACGATTTCTCTTGTAACCCAGTCATAATCTGCTTCCACAAGACCAATGAACCCTGAGTTCATTTCATCTTTCTTATGTGCATCAAAACCAGCTGAGATGAAGATGATATCAGGATCAAAAGAAACAAGCTCTGGAAGAATCTTGTCACGCCAAGACCGCCTCCAATGACCACGCATATTGCCAGGACCATTAATCCCAACATTGATAACTCTTGGACCATCGGCTCCAGAGTCGCGACCTGTCTCTGCATCTCCACCAATTTCTGTTGATCCTGCGCGGCTATCGCGGGTCTTGCCTGTCCCTGGGTAGAACAAAGCTCCCTGTGCAGCGCCTTCCAGCTCATGTTCTTCTCCTGTGTACTCGTTGCCGTAGACACCATAACCCTGGACGCTGGCAAAAAATATATGATCTCCATCACCATCATCTAACCATGGACTCCAAAGAGGAAATGCCTGTGTTCCCTCGCTGTATGGAGTACTGAAAAAAACTGTCTTCTTGGTGGGCACAACTCGTTGCAAGATGGCCTCTGTCCCATTTCCATGATGGACATCAAAGTCAAGAATAGCCAGACGCTGAATTGCAGAACGGTGCACGTGCAAGGCATATGCAGCTCCAACTGCTACATTGTTCACAAGACAAAATCCCAGGCTACCATGCTTGCCACCATTTGCTGAACCTTCCTTGTTTTCCAAATCAAGTACTAAGCCTTCCGGGCCTGCATGATGCCCCGGGGGACGGACAGCGGCAAATGCATTCCTGGCTTTCCCAGCGATGACCTCATCCACAGCCTTTATGACAGCTCCTGCGGCATAGCGTGCAGCATCCCACGTGCCAGCACTGACCACTGTGTCACCATCTAAGTGGACAAGGACAGGTTCAGATGGCACATCGTCCACGGTACCGCCCAGCAGCAATTCCCTTGCTGCAGCAATTGCAACCTTCTGCTTGATTTGTTGAACGTACGGCCACGAGTGTACCCTCAATATGTCCGCAAGAGGAGCCAATGGAGGGTTGGCATCCCACCTGTATCTTGGGGCATCTGCACTGTAAGTCCCTGTTGACCCAGAAAACTCATCTGCTTTAAGGACTCCAAACTCCTCATCCAACAAAACCCTCAGACGGCTCATATTCTCTGGGGGGAAGTCGCGTCCACGACGCAAGTTTGCAGGATCACATGTCAAGTGCTTCAAGCATGCCTCGTGGTGAAGAAGGAGAGTCTGACTCGCAGAGGTGCCCGTAGTAGGCTGAGCATGTAAGAGTTGCTCATCTTGCAGAGAATCAGATCTACCTACAATTTCGGAAAAGGATCCGCTACCTATAGGGTTCTCTTGCATGGCGGAAAGCACGTGATGATAACCATTCCTGGTTGCCAATTCTTTTGCGGTTAGGCCCCTCTGATCTTTCAAAGCCAGGGCTTCCTTACCACAATTAGACCGACACAAGATAAAAATACAGGATGCTGATCCTGCATGAGCAGCACTGTGCATGGGTGTCCAACCCTTCTTGTTGGTACATGTTGCTGCCGGTGTCAGTCGTCCATCTTTAAGCTTGGATAATTCCAATTTCTCCGTGAATTGGGCTTCTGACAATGCATTGTGTATCTCTTCTACTGTGGAAAGCAACAGCTTCAAAGCATCCGGCTGGTTTGACGATGCAGCAGCATGGAACGGTGTCTCTCCACTGCGGTCCACTGTGTACAACGCAGTAATTAGCGCACAAGCTGTCTCTTTGCCCTCTGAGCCATCCCCAGATGATTCTTCCGTGCCTTCGGAGAGATATGACTCCTTGTTCCTCAGTAGGTCAAGACCAAAGTCGAGGAGGACTTGCAAGACATCGGTTCGTCCTATCCTAGCAGCTGTGTGAAAGGCGTTCGAATGCCAGTCATCTTGTCTGGCGATGTTTGCTCCATTCTCTAGCAACAATTTTGTTGCGCCCACAGCAAAGCCTTGGTGCGATGAGAAAGCCCCCGCTGACACGGCTATATGCAGTGGAGGAAAGCCTTCCGCATTCATTCCTGCGGGGCTCCCATGCTTCAACAGGAAGGCAACAGTTTCCAGTTGGAAGTAGAGAAGAGAGACATGGAGGGGGATATGGCCCAAGTCGTCTCTCTCAAAGAGCCGCACATCGAGCTGCCTTTGCTGACCTTTTTTTCCTTGCTCTTCCTCTGGACAGCCTACCAATGCAGGCTCCTATTCCTCCGTAAAACCGCCGGGCTTCCTCGTCAGTCCACGATTCTCCTCCTTCCGGGGACGCACGATCGGACCGCCATCGCGTTACCCACCTCAGTCGTAGGAATGTTGAGCAATTTCTGGATCATCTGCAGGTCCCCAACCTGCGCAGCATCGTGCAGTGGGCTGCATGTCAGGTCGTGTGGGCAGGGCCAGCGAGACAGGGTCAGCCAATGCAACGTGCGACGGTTTCGATGCCGGCGCTCATCAGGCACTGTTCCCTCTTTCGTCGGATGCTTGTTTTCGAGGCACGCGTCTCCTCGAACGGACTTTGGAACGTTCGCGTTCGCTCCACGTGCACGAGGCGCCACGTCGTCGGTCCTTGTGTGGGAAGTGTGCGGATGGGCCAGGCGGTTTCCTCGCGGTACGTTTGCTTCGTACACGTCCTTCGTCTCCTCTCCCTTTCGTTGGCACGCTTCTTCCTTTTCCCACGCTTCGGACATCGACGTGCGACGTGTGCGCCTCGCTTCGTTTCGCGTTCGTTGGTTCCTTCGTGCGTGGCGTCGTTTTCCCTTCGTCTTCGTCGTGGACGTACAACGGGTGGATCTCGTCTCCTCCGCTCCATCCTTCCGATTCGTCTTCGTCTTCGGTGTCTCGTTCCATCGCTTCCAATGGCCATGTCGTAGGTTCCATGCCGGTCGTGTCCATCGTGTCGCACCAACCACGTCCGAACCCTTCGTCCCACCCACGTCGACCCACCCATCCCCATGGGGAGTTTCTTCTCCCTCGAGGAAGGAAGGTGGACCAAGACGAGAGGGAAAAACAGGCGCGTGGATGGGCGGACGAAGATGGACGAACCGACGCGCGAAGTGCGAGGAAGGCGGATGGAACGGGTGGGTCGACGAACGTGCCTTACTGCACTGCGGTGTGACGACTCGTGCGTCCGTCTCTCGACCACGTGGGAAGGATTCGATTCGAAACCAACCGTCCGACATCGCCCGGGTTGCCATGCCTACCACCTTGCAACAAATGGGCTTGCTTCTACCAACTTGCAAAGGATCGTCCACAAGAGGAACGCGCTGCAACAAAGGTAAACACGGAACCTACCTGCACTAATGGAGCTTCAAAGTGCATGTCTAGGAAAACCAAGCTAGCGGATCCGTGTGCGAAGAAACATAGTCAACCCTAGTGTGATAGCATCCGTTAGGTTGGGTTGCTTCTGCTTCCTCTGCATTTTGTGTTCAAAATACTTTCCTTCTTCGGATATTCACTACACGAAAGGTAAGGTGTGGTTAGGCAGTTACTTTGCCAAACATACGGGGGAAGAGGGTCAATATACTCTTTTCTGATGTGCTTGTCTTTTTAGGTTCGCGAAACTCTGCGGATGCTGTTGCCATGCTTCTAAGGGTTTTCGTTGCGCAAAGTGACCGAAGTTCTAACGACTCAGAGCAGATCATAGCGGTTCTGGCTCGTACACCACGAAAGACGAAGATGTGTCGTCCACTTGAATCATGGCAAGGATGGGCAACGCCATTGGACCTAAGAATGAGACTAGCAGCAACCCGCGTCACATGTAGGGAGGCTCCTTTTAAGGCAACGCCCATGGGCGGAATTGAGGTGTTGTAGGTCGCTACATTGTGCCCACAAAAGGGTGTAGCTAGGGTCTAGCCATTTGCACCCACCCTTGATAAAAGAAAGAGTATCATTCTTCCACCAACTTGAAGTAGTGGCGCAAAAATATGGTGCTCCATGCAAGGCGTAGGAGCTTGATAACCGAACGGTAAGTTGCCCGTTCCTTTCAACATCGCACATGGTGTGATGACAACTTGTAAAACATCCACTGTCATGGAGAATATCTTGGTATCTCTCCTTATCAATAAGCGAATTCTACCATGCGCTCAGTGAGCCGTCAAATGTAAAGCATTGCTTAAGCACATTTGAGTTTGACCTTTCGACGCTTGTCGTAGAGGAGTTGAAATCGCAATCCATGTATCGTTTCCAAGAAATTGGGCTTTTCTCATTGAAGTACGCAATGCCTAAGTGATTACACCTATCACAATGCGGGGGACGTCCCACTTGATTGGCTAAACTGCAAAACTGAGAGATAGCCCAACGGCTTCAAAAGCGACCAAGCACCCACCGCGAATATTGCGACTAACGGACAATGCACTGGCATCAGAAACTCTTGTTTATCGTGCCACACTTACGCAATGTACCAGCAGTGGAAAGGCGTACCTATTCGAACATGTTTTGAGCGTGGTGGTGAACATGTCAAATTGATGGTAAGCTTGACATGGCACATCAACACTCCACTTTTCTTCGACAGTTACCAAATGTGGCGCTCTTTAGCCACGTAGTCTTTGAAAGATGTAACACCGATAGCGATCAAGAGGTGAGATTGTCGAGTAGGTCACACCACCCTCGATGTGAAATCAGAATGGCTTGGAACTCGGAAGAGTTGAAGGATTTCGACCAGAAAATCAAGTCGCAATGCAAGCAATTCGACTCGTTGAATGTAAATCAGGCCAACTCTGTTGTGAGGTATGTAAGCTGTTAGCACGAAGGTATCGTTTGGCCATCCTTTGGGATACTTTTTGTACGGATAGTTGGCTCGAGAGAAATGGCTTGAATGATTCATTTCCAAGTGGAAGATGCAATTGTTCATTTTTAATGTTACGAAACGCCTACGACGGAATTTTACTTTTCATGGTCTCTCTTTGTAGAGGTGGTCCATTGATTTTGCTCGACTTAGCTTCCTTAGAGTCTTCAAGCAGAGTTGTCTACAGCGCGAAGACAAGGTAACAATTCTTTGCGAGGAGGTGTACAGCACGTTCTTTGTTACGTTGATGACCGGCTCCATCTCTCTGATCCCCATGGCAACCTCTAGCTCGTCCTACGAGGCCCGTCCATTGAGGTTTCCACCTGGTGAAGATGGACGTGATACAATGAAGCAACTATTGCATGCAACCGAATTGCTTCATGCAAAGAACGTGCTCGTTCCAATGCTACCATCTTGGACTTAGGCGGCGCTCTAATACAAGGAACACAGAAGAACCCAACTTGTCTTGTCGGCAACCCCACAACAAACCAGAATCTTGCAAGCAATGTAGCACCGAAACCCATGACAACAGTGACCAAATAATGATACCCATCTACAAAGATCAAACTGCTGAGGTCGCAAATTCATTGACAAGACTGTTGAAAACAGTAGTCGTACTCTGGTTTTGAGCTGGCGTAATTCACACAGGAGCCATCTCACTTCACTAGGGAGTTTACACGGCAAGACAAGGAGATGCGCAAGTATTCTTCGAAATTATAACTAAGGAAAACTTTCGTTGATGGTCCTGCAAAGTCAGGCAAAGATGACAGGTAGGGATGCTACGCTTGAAAGTCTTGTGCTATCCAGAAAGTACAGCAATTCTTGGAGAAGGTTCTTAACCGGTAGCATGCTCACTCCAAGCAACATACTGCGCTGAACCCTTTGGTAATGGTAAGAATGCAGATTGTAAGTGCCGGTCGGTAGAAGCATCCAAACAAGCCACAACCAATGCCCCTGTTTCTCCAGCCTCTGCAAGCAGCGCTCTGTGCTCAGAGTTGGATTTCACAACCAAAACAGAAAAGCCATTGGCTTCTTTCCCGTTTTCTGTCAGCGTGAGAGAACCTTGTAGGAGGACGGCATGGTTTGTAAAACTGACTTGCTGTCTTGGCGACAGACGAACTACAGCTGCATCCTCGAGGAGGGATAGGAGAATGCTGCTCAGGGTTAATCCTTCTGAACCACCGTTTTCCACTTCCTCTCTTCCTTCTACCATTCCCTTGCTCATCTTGTTTTCCGCGACTTTCTTGGCTCGTTTCCAAAGCTTAGATGTAGGCTGTAAAACAGATCTCCGCTTGATAGAAGCATCGAGTTCATACTTGAGCAGGTTGACAACCTCCATAGCTGCCAACCTGTGCAAGTCCACCATTAACTGCACCATCTGCGGATCTCCTGTTGCAGCCTGCGATTTGAAGCTTTCAACCACATCCTGTGAAAGATGGAAAATCACTGTGCCCTGCTGCATGGCTCCTTCGCTGTATAACTTGCGCGTAGGGCGAGGATGAAAACCGCTAATGGAAGAGATCACCCCGTCGTAGGACACTCCACTCTTATACAGCTTCGTGGCTTGAGGATCTTCCCATTCGTTGCGCAGAAACCCGCGAAGGAGAATAGATATACCACACCCTCTGCTGTCTGATGTCGACCCATCCACCAGAAGCTTTCCCTTCTCGAACGTTCGTAGCTGCCCCTTGAAGATAAGAACCCTACAGAGCCAGTCATCAGAAAAACGGCAAAAGCCAGGGACTCCCTTCAACACGCCTAGCAAACCTAAAAACTTCCAGTCTGGACCCTCGACAATGACTTCTTGGAGTTTGGACTCCGTGGCCTTCATCATTTGCTCCATTTCATTCTTCTTCAGCATTCCGCCTTCAAATAGCTCCTCCACAAAGTTCAGCTGCTGGGTCAAAACAGCTACAGTGGCTCGGTAAGTATGAATTGCTCTTGTCCTATCCGAAGATTCCAATTCAGCAAACTCCAAGTACTTTCTTAGAGATGTCAACTCTTCGTTGACTTCTTGCTGAAGCATTGGAGCTTCATGTAACCAGCGATTATGATTGCCATGCTTGAGGGCCAACAGGTAGTCAGAGGCTACTTCCTCGCTCAGCAAGGATCTGCGATTGATTACTCCCAACAATGGTCTCGTTAATCTTCGTACAAGCCATCGGCCAAACTTGAATTTCAATACCGGTTTGAACATACGGCGAGAGAGCATGTAAGTAGCATTTACAAGCCGAATGAACAAATTTACGCTCATTTGCGACTCTACATAGGTCCAGACTCTGAGGTTTCCACCAGCATCGAGTTGCTTATCCAAGGCGTAGCTCAACCAACGTAAACCATTGGCAGACAAAAAGCCTTCGGTTCGCTTTTTGTAGATGTAACGCTTTAGTCCAGCCACAAGCCTTGCCCTCATCTCACCAAGGTGTGACTCCTCCTCTGCTGTCTCACTCTGTTGCTTCAGTCCATACATGTTTTGGGTCTCAAGGGAAGGCAGATCCTTGTGCTCATCAGCAAAGAAGGGAGATGGGAGAAGCTGAGTATCTTCAGCCGCAATTTTTTGCATACTTGCTTCCGACGTGATGTCTTTGAGCATCTCCTCTCTGCTGGAACTTGTCTCATACAAACGTTCTCCAGGAGGCACTTGTTCCCAATTGGAGTCTGGAGGCTGCTCGCACAATGGTAGTTGATACACGCCCTCCTCAAATGTGTTGCAGAACAAAAATCTTGACAAGCTCTCGAAGCTCTGATTAGACCCTCCTGTCTCCTCTTCAGCCCACATGACTTCGTCTTCATCGTCCAAAAGAGGACGGGTGACGCCCTCCTCGTCTGGCAAAGGAGCAGCAGTCAAGGCTTTATCTACTGCCAGTATATTAGGCAATGCTTTGTCAAGGACCCTTAGCCAGTCAGCTTTTTTCAGGACTTCATATTTCAGCAAAGACTCAACAGCCTCACTGGTGTACTTGTGCAACGAGATGATGGCTTTCTTGTGCAAGTAGGTCTGGCCAGTAGCACATTTGGTATGTCCTGTCAATTTAAAGAGCCAGGGGAGCACGGGGACATTAATGAGTATGGTCATCAGCGTAAACCCTGCAGTCCAGACAACGATTTGTTCTCTCACTAGCCCTGGAATCTTTTTCTGCAGGATAATCTCGTTTCCCAAGATAAGTGACATAGCCCCACGAAGGGCAGTGAAAGTCAAGAACACAACATCGTTGATGGTCATTGCAGCATTGGGAGTCCGGGATGTCAATCGAGACGTCAACCAAATAGGACAGATGCACACAAACCGAATAGCAAACAGAAGGACATAGATCACTGGCAAGTACAGAATTGCAATCCGACCATCGAAGTCTTCCTGCAGCCCGCTGAAGAGGATGAAATTCATGGCCGCAACGCCAGCAAAGAAAAAGATGATACTGTTAGCCATGTAAGCCAGTAGCTCCCACGACCAATGCCAAAGGTTCTGTACTGCTGGGGAGAGTTCCGCTTTTCCTATCGCATTGACCAGCAGCCCATTGACAACCACCGCAATAGGTCCTGAAAACCCTGCTGGTCCTTGTGCCACATAGAAACAAAGGTATGCCATGGCAACGGAGAGAGAGACTTCGGGCTTCTTCTTCAGCCCCGCCCTCCGCATGAGATTCAGGAGATAGATAAGCCCCATCCCAAACAGAGCGCCAACAGCCGCACCACCCGCACCGAGAACAACCATATCTCTTAGGGCTTCAGTAAAGACAAACTTTGCATTGAGGGGAGTATCTTTGGTGGCATATTTTAGGAACATGCTAAACAAAACGAATCCACTTGCATCGTTGAGTAAACTCTCCCCTTCCAGCACAACACCAAGTTCTTCAGGCGCATCTGTGGTTGCAAGGACGGAGTTGACTGCTACTGCATCGGTCATGGAAAGGGTGGCTCCCATGAGCAGTCCGTGTTCCAGTGTCCACCCATACCTTCTCAGGTCCAACAGGTACACCAAGCTGAACGCAGTGAGTCCAGTTTGCACGAACACGAGCGCAATGGCGAAGGCAAACACCTTTTTCAGGACCTTCTTGAAGATGAAGAAGTCAAGGTTGGACGCGGACTCGAACAACAATGCGGGCAGGAAGATGTAGTAGAAGATTTCTGGCGGTTGTGCACTTGTCCAGAGCACGGTGGCGTTTCCCAACTGCCGTGTGTTGACGATATACGCCAGCAGCTGGGTGCCCATGCCTGCCAGCAGCAACCACACGGCACTCAGTTTCCCACGGAGCATGCACGCGACGGCCACCGCGATGGCTGCAAGCAAGATGGCATCGGCACCGCTTTCCGGCACGCTGCAGAAGTTGTTGTGATCTTCGTTCACCACACGATGGTGGTACGAGACATTCTTCGATGCGCAGTACAGCAGCTCTTCCGCTTCTTGGCTTCCGTCCCACATGGTCGTTCCTCACGCACCAGAGCACGCCTCCGCTCCTCGCGACGTCGCTTGTTTCGTCGTCGCACGTCTTCGCGCTTCGTCGATGAAAGCTGATTTCGCACGAAGCACAGCACACCGAATCCACGAAGCACGTGACCTTTTGCAGCAAAATCAGTTGGATGTGGTCTTGGATGACCAGGGGAACATGGGACACGTCTCACACAACCACGTGCAACGATGGGATGCAACCGTCGATCCCATCCCACGAATGCAACAGGAACATGCATGGAGAAGGAACGCCTAAAAGGTGGAGGAACACGAGAGGTGGACGCGGCGTTGGAAAGGTGAAAGGCTTGGTTCGTGCGACACGTGGAGGAGGAGACTCTATATGCGCGAGATTCTGTGCGTCAATGCCGCGTGACAAACGATCAGAACGAAAAGATCCTTGTATGGTGGAAATTGAGCCAATGCAAAGGAGCGTGATCCATAGAGAATCCGTCAACCTACAAGCGAACCAAACTGCGTGCGACGAGGAAATCACGAGTAGTGCACAAAAGATCTCAGCGCATGCCAATTGACGGCATGGGCACTTTCATGCTCGCTTGTGCGAGCTCTTGATGAACGAGTGCCCTCACGCACGGCATGAAGCATGACAAATACGCGTTGATTTGGATGATGCGATTCGGTCCAAATGAGGAGCGACGTAGCAAATTTTGCCGACGCACGTTCTTCTCGGTCCTGGTTGTTTTTACAATTGGCTTTAGCACCCTTCGCGACAAGAGAACAATTCTCAGTCCGGGGATCAAACAATGCTTTCGCTTTATTCTTTCGAAGGTGTATGAGTGATGTAGTTGTGTGCTCCTAAGTTGGCTTTTGGGAGCAAAGGCGTTTTCAAGGAAATGAGCCCAAAGTTTCGTGTGTACCCATTTCATGGCATCACAAATGGGTTTTCCGCTCTTCCATTCTTTCAGTGGAATCTCTTCTCTCATAGCATGGTGCACTCTATCGAACGGATGATTCTCGTGACCCAACGATATAAAACGAGGGATACGTACAATTTTTTCTAACGTCGATTATTTGCAAGCTGACCAACTCGGCATTCAACGACGAGCCGTGTTGTTGATGGATCCACTTATCTTTTTACGAGCAAGAATTGTCCCTATGATAAGTTTCGACTTCGCACGATGGAGGGCACGTTTCTTCATTTATGCAAATGTTCCTTTCCACATTGTTGGCCGCTACAAACATAGCCAACCTTCACTAGACGATGTTGTCGCCCTCTCTCACAATGCATCTCTAGGCAATGTACGAAATTGCCATCCTTGCCACTCGTACTAATTTGTATAATTGTTTCGTATAGAGCGTTCTATTTTGATGCGAGAAATTAGAACTTTCAAATCCACTTCCGAGGAACTCGAATGTCATTTGCTACCTAGACAAGGCCCGAGTGAGATTTAGGTACAGCTAGTGCATGATTCGAACGAGTGCTTTGGGGGGTAGCCTTCCCCGTGTTTGGCGGACCTTCTACTAGCCCTTGAACCCAAAGATTGTGCCCATGTTTTTTTGGGCACCTTTTCGTCCATTCATTCCTTGTTCCACCCATCGGTTACCACATAGTAGCAAAAGACACTTCCGCCAATGTTGGAGTCTCACGAAGAATCTGCTCGATAAGTTCGATGTCCAAGCAATCGAGTTCTTGCCTCGCATCTCCGATAAGGAACTCACCTTGTGAAGGTAATGAGATAGCGTCGATTTGTTCTTTTGCAAGAGAGTTTTCCTTCCGACTCCACCACCGTAAAGGTCAATTAACGTGCGTTTTCGAGGAACGTGAATTTGCATCTCGAAAAAAGACGTTGTCATGCGATGACGCTATCCTCGGTGTCCCTTGTATGAAGGAGTGTAAGGCATGTCATAGATGCTATTGCACTTTGTACGGCTTGAACTAGAGAGATAGGAAGATTGCAACCGTACGTTTGCATCATTTGGAGTAAAGGAAGTAAAAGTAGCAAAGGATTGTTGCAATGGAATTGGCCGAGTGGTTGATGCTCGTGAATGTTGTGGACATCAACGTGCCCATCGTGTTGGTAGGCTCGGACCGGATATGAGCAAGACTCTATCAACGGCGAAGTAGCCAACCTTTCGACAACTTCACAGACAACTGCGGGTGAAATTGGATGGCGGAGAAGTTTTCTGAAGCATTCGCAAACTTCCAAAAGGATAGCAATCAAAATGATACGACGAGCGAAGGTTGGGATATGGTTTAATTCCCTTCCAATAGATCGCTTTTTGGTCGGTTCTCGAGATCCATGTCTCTACCAAGATCTAGGTTTCGCTTGCAAGGATTGATGTTTGTGACACGTTCAACATGTTGAGTATGCTCGTGCACGTCGCAATATGTTTCGAGCCATTGGGAAATTTAAGCGATCGGCCATAAGAATACCCTTTTGAGAATGCACATGGGTTTGTTTGTTTACTTCTAATCTCGGATCGAATTGGCCACCACTTGGCGAAAGAAGATCTTTGGAGAAAATGGGCAAATAGAAGTATTTCGGTGTAGCAAGTTTCCATGGCTTACTCCTTTGAGAGAACCAAATCATTTGCGCGTGCCAGGGTGGTCATCGACAAAGACACGCTGATTGCTTAGAGTCTCTACCCGTCGATCGGCAATGATTGGCTTGGTTTCATACGGTCGTATTCTCCTCGAATCTGATGAGGAAAAATGTTTGTTGTATCTACAAAATCATGATGTTGACAGGGTTTGAACTTCCGAATTTTTGTTGTCGATGTTGGTAGGGAAGAAAAAGAACCCATTGCTTCCATCCTAGTTTGTACGCCCCGCGTTCGGTGCAAAACATACAAGCATATGTCTACTTCAATGGCAAAGTCGTGTAAACTCCATCCTTCGTACACAACGCCATTAGCTCGCCTTTATGGTGAAGCCCACGACAGATCCCACTCCACCCGCCCTTGCATCGCTTCACATCGCGACATCTTCCCTTTCTCTGTTGGCCTCGTGGTGTCTTCCTTTGGTACACATGCGTTTGGATCCGCGCATGGAACGGACTCTTGTCGTGGAAAAGCGGTGGTTGCCTCCTTTTGTGTTCCCAAGCTACAACAACTTCTTTTTTTCCCTCGGGAATGCCGAAGGGATGGAATTGTGGACGAGGATTTCCGTTCGTCGTTGTGGGACCACGAACCGTCGGGAATGGAGACGAACGACGCACGTCGTATGCACGAGATCCATCGCTTGCAACCATGGCGAATTCCATGCGAAGATGGACCATGGGCGGTGCTGGTCGATTTGTCATGGCAATCTGGCTGTGTTGGACGGATGGGACGGCGGCGACGTTGGCCAAAGGTAGAACCAGCTCGCCGGTTCGGCCAAGAGATTGGTCCTACTCGCAAGTGGAAGATGCCGTCGTTCAAAGCCAATGGGAAGAAAACGACGTCGCCGAAATGGTGAACGAGGAAGGAAAGAGAATTGCCACGTTCGTGGATGTGCCGAACCTCAACCGGACCGTGTTGCAAGCCATGGCCGTCCACGAAGTTTCCAACCTTGCCTTCCAGGGATCGAGCCGAAGGTCGGACGACGTTCGGGTATTTCTCAACGGAGGGCCATTCCTTTCACTGAACGCAAGTGATTTCATGCCCATGATCAGCAAAACAGCCAAAAAATTGTGCAAAGGCAAAATCAAGATGATCGTGGAGGAGCAGTACATCCCTGGTGATCGCATCCCAGGAGAATGGGTGGAAGGGCACTGGATTCCCAAGCAGACTGTTCCTGGCTACGTGGTTCCTCCGACTGTGCTCGAAGGCAAGCGCTGTTATGAAACAGAGTATGAAAAAGGAGAATGGGTCCCAAGAGAATATGTGGAAGGAAGGAAGTCTGGAGAGTTCGAATTCGTAGACAGCGTGTACGAGGCAGGGCAGCTGATCGAGGGAAAGAAGGTTGAAAAGTCGATAGAAACTTTAGACAATGGCCAGGTCAAGGTGACACCTGGGTACTACCAAAAGCCAAGCTGGGCACCTGGAACCTGGATAGCAGGACACTACCAACAACCTAGTGTGGTCGCGCCACATGTACTGAGAAAAAACTACGTCGGAGGACACTTTACCAAGGGGTACTGCAAGCCTGAAGTGAAGACCAAGCGCCATCGGGTTCGAGACGACTACTACAGGGCAAAGTTCATACCAGGGCACTACATCCGACCTACCTGGTCACCACCACAATACATTCCAAGGAAGTACGTCTGTGCGATGGAGGTGCAACAAAAGGAGAAGCAACCAAAGTACAACAGAACTGTCAACCCAAAACTTCATGGATGCGGTACAAGTTGTTGAGCATCCTCCACAGGTTGTACATTCTCAGCTATTGGCGTCAGACAAGTATGCGTAGGATATCTGTCATTGTTACCACCCCTACTGGAGCGCCTCTCCCATCCGCGATGTAGATCCGGTGCAACCTGTGCTTTACCATCCTCGAAAGCAGCACAGAAAGGCTGTCGTCTTCCATGCACGTGATTGGGACAAGGGCTCTGTTCTCGTGGCGCTGTAAGAACTCTATGACCGGAAGCTCCAGATCCTTTACTTGTTCAGGGAGAAATCCTCTCAAGTCGCTGGTGCTAATGTTTCCCAGCAAGGGCCCACCGACTTCTTCTACGATTGGATACGCGGACATGTACTCCTTCAGCATCAAACGGAAGGCATCGATGGCTTTTGTGGACTTGGGAAGGGTCGCGACAGGAGTATTCCATACAGTGGCCAATTGCAATTCTTTGATGGGAGTTTCGGCAAGTTCCCCCAGCTCGTGCACGTGTTTGTATACGTATCTCACGATGTCGGTTTGAGTGAGTATGTCTCCCACCAGACCTTGTTCATTGAGTATGACGGCCCTATGGTTGGTCCACGGCGGCCATTTGGTAAGGAAGACGTTTTGTATCACTTCCAACAAGCTAGGTACTCCTTCCCCATTCCATGGGACCAGGAAGAATCCACCGTCTCTGAACCAGTTGGGCAGTTCGGCCAGCTTCTTTTGGAAGAATTGACGAACGACTCCTTCTTGGTTGGTCTCGCTTTCGTTTCGATCCAAGTCTTGCACGAGTCCTTGCAAGATGACGACGACGTCCACGATTCCCACGACGACGTAATCTTGTCCTCCTTCGGCCACGGACACCAACGGTGCCGAAAGCACGTTCCATTGTCGCAGCTTCACCAGCGCTTGCTGGACGGTTTCCTCGCGGTCGAGCAGCAGGAACTCCCCTTGTTGATCCTTTCCTCTCTTCTTGCTGTCGTCGCGCGTGCGAAGCGCATCTTCCACGTCCGCGTGCTGCAGCAGAGCTCGGCTGCGACGTCGATCCATCGTGTCGAAGCAGCCACGTGTCCCGTCCACCCTGTCTTGCTTTTTTTGTATCTGTTTTGTGTGTTGTTGTCAACCCAACTGCTCCCCAGCACAATGGCACACAACCGGATGAGGTCCAGAACACAACGACTAGGGGCAGGAGCACAACCAAACACAACCAAGGCTCCAATTCACGACAGGCAAGAGAGGATGTGTTTCATGGTCTGGATGGAAAGCCAGTTGCAATGATGGACCCTTCCCTGCGGATGACACGAAGTGCAGAACTGTTCTGACGGGAAGGCATGCGCTCTCTTTCCCTCTTCAAAGTTCCAGGTGGATGACTCCGAGAAAAAAAGGTTTCCCCACAATGCACGTGACAAGTGAGATCGACAACGTGCAAGGAGTATGTCGGACAGTGCAATTACGCGCAATGAGAAGGCTTGAAAAGCAAACTTTTTCCACTTGCAGGATTGACGCCGCTGGACTCCTCCCATCAGACCGAGTTGCTCTTAAGCACGCTGGCACGAAATTTCGCCTTTTCTGTGCAGGTTGGTGACAAACCCAGTCTCAAAAGTGACGACTGCAAATATTCCGGTTTGAGAATGCTGCCTTGGCGGGATACTAAGCTAACGAAGGCATCGGTTCCGGTAGAAGACTTCCTTGTATAGGGACACAGGGAGCGCTGGCATTCTATTGCTGCAAACTACCATGCTCCAGCCGCAAGCTGAAGATGCAAAAGTCCACGAATGCACAAACAAGGGACATGCTTACAAAAAGAGATTCCTTGCAAAGAGCAATGGTAGAACCAAAACCATTGTAACATTCTAACCTGCAAATCCAGCGTTGTGAAACAGATTAGCTCCCTTGGCGAACTTTCCGGGGATCCACCACTCCAATTTCTTGCAAGGTCTGCTTCTGCCACTGATGGTGGGTTTCCATGTATCGGATGGTTCCGGAGGCCGATCGCATCACAATGCTATGAGAGATGGCACCATTGGCATCGAACCGGACACCTTTCAAAAGATCTCCGTTGCTAACCCCAGTCGCTGCAAAGAACACGTCCCCACTCTTACACAGGTCTTCAATGTTGAGGATTTTGTCAAGAACGTATCCCAATTGGATTGCTTTATCCTTTTCTTCATCGTTCCTTGGAGCCAAGCGTCCCTGGAACTTGGCTCCCATGCAACGCAGAGCGGTTGCGCTGATCACACCTTCTGGAGTCCCTCCAACACCCAGCATCAGGTCCACGTTGGTCCCTGGCGTTGCCGCGGCCACAGATGCCTCGACATCTCCGTCTGTGATCAGCTTGATACGAGCTCCTGCCTCTCTGCAGCTCTTAAGAAGTTCAGCATGTCGAGGACGATCAAGCATAACGACGGTCACATCATCAATTTCTTTCTCCAAGGCAAGGGCAACTCCTCTGATGTTTTGCTCCACTGTATTACCAAGATCGACAAGCCCAGCAGCTTTCTTTTGCACGGCAAGCTTGTCCATGTACATGACCGGTCCAGGATCATAGAGTGTCCCTTCAGGGGCAATCGCAATCACAGACAAGGCTCCATCTCGGCCAAAAGCAGTAAGCCTTGTGCCATCCAACGGGTCTACGGCGACATCCATGGCATCTCCTGTACCATCCCCAACACTTTCACCATTGAAAAGCATGGGTGCTTCGTCTTTCTCTCCTTCTCCAATGACCACAGTCCCACGCATGGGTACAAAGCTGAGAACGTGTCTCATCGCGTCCACGGCAGCTTGGTCCGCACCCTCTTTGTCACCTCTGCCCAACCATCTCGCACCTGCAAGGGCTCCAGCTTCTGTGACTCGCACGAGATCCAACGCCAAATTTCTGGAGACACGCCGGTAGTCTGGTCCGCCAATGCGAGGCACATGGGGATCTTGATCTTTGATTGGACGGCTGCTGGCCCGAATGGTCGTTCTCAAGTGCATGGTTGAGCTTGCCAACTACGGTGTTGCTGAGGTTTGTATGCGTCGATGTTTGGCTGGATTGGTAGGTTTCACGATCACGAACCTTTTTGATGCACCTTCTCTTGTTCTTTGCAGTCTTACTGCAGGCACTGACCTTCGGAAAGCACCTGCTTGCATTCGCACCACGTGCTTTCGTGTCAACACGTCTGGACGGGTGGTCTTCGGACATCCCTTCGTGCGTCCGCTCGTTCGACCATCACACTTCTTCCTTTCATCCTTCCACGCGTCTTCGTCGACCGAGTGGCCACGAGACGACCGTCCATGGCGTCGTGTCTCCACCTTTGGCGGATGCGTACCTTTTTCCTTCGTGGAGCGTTGTGTCCGTTTCCAGTCGCGTCTTCGCTCGTTCTTTTGGGAATCAAAGCTCTTCCACTTTCTGCATCCGACACGCGATAGATCACGTGCGTGTGGTATGTTTCGCGTGTCGATGGCGCTTGGATGCGGTTGCGAGACAAACGCGTGCGTCCACGAACACGAACACGTCTTCCGACACGTGTCGGAAGGTGCGGTTCCGACACCTCAAAGGAGATGGAGTTTCTTCTCTTCGTTCTGGACCAATGGGTGTGGAGAGATGACACACAAACATCAGGACAAGGTTGCCACGATGGGACGAGAGGAGCATGTCTATTACAGAAGCTGTACCATCACACACGAAAGCGCCAAGAAGAAGGTGACCAATCCATACTGGCTAGCATAGGCCGCACTGTGTGGAGCAGGGGAAGGAGATGGGGAAGGAGATGGCGAAGGAGATGGCGAAGGAGACGGCGAAGGAGATGGCGAAGGAGATGGCGAAGGTGTCGGCGATGGCACAGGGGGTGGCGGACTGGGCACAGGAGGCGTTGGTGGCGCTTCCCCAATGGTACGAACACCATACACCTGTCTTTGAATAAGAGACACCTCATAGAATAAGGCATAGGGTATGTTGCTGGTGGTCATGGAGAAACCTTTCAGCCTGAATTCGGTGGCAAGTGTTGGTCCCAATGTCTCCCACTTTAACCCATCCCACACAA
>LFIK01000662.1_pt1 | contig 26182 bp, 24 predicted proteins | sample 643401 | NCBI WGS metagenome assembly LFIK01 (sample SAMN03777447, study PRJNA286221) | soda lake metagenome | biome: soda lake; feature: Kulunda steppe; material: water; isolation source: sample T5-Br brine of Lake Tanatar-5 | place: Russia: Kulunda steppe | collected 2010-07
CGCATATGGGATTCGACCACCAATTCAGGATAAGCCGACACGTCGAATCCGTGTTCTTCGATCATCGGTGTCAGATCGACCACGTGATCGACGAACGATCCGAACCAGCCGGGGCTGTGATAGCCCATGTCCCAACGGCCGGTACCCCCGATGGCCTCGATCGCCATCCGGTCACGAAGCTGATCAGGCGGCAGAATTTCGCCAATCACCTGGATACCGGTTTCTTCTTCATAGAGTGGGGCGAAATAATTGATGACGGCATCGGCTTCTTCGCCGGGATGCAATGCCCAACGAATGGTGATGTCGTCGGCCGCAGCCGAGGCCGCTCCCAGTGATGCTCCCAACATAAGGCCGATGGCGGTCAAACCGCGCGCTGTTCGGCCTTGGCGATAGAAATTCTTCATATCATTCCTCCCGTTACGAAATTCTTGATCGGACTTGGTTGCGGCCCGAGGCCGTCGGCACCTGCCCTAGTTCAGGCGCAATTCAGTCTTTGGATCGAACAGATGCAGCTTGCCGGGGCGCGGTGTCAGGTGAATTATTTGGCCCGGATCGAACAGATGCCGGTCGCGAAAGACCACGGTCACCTCGCGGCCGGCCATATGGGCCATGACATGGACCTCGGCCCCCGTCGGCTCGACGACCTTCACTTCCGCCGGGCTTCCGTTTTCGTCGAGGACGAGATCCTCCGGCCGGATTCCCAGTACGACCGGCTTGCCGGGCTCGATCCCCCCAACATCCGGCAGGGCGATGGTTTCGCCGTCCTCCGTGCGCAATACGGCCGTGCTGCTGCCGTTGTTTCCGGCGGCTTCAACGGTGCCGGAAAAGAAATTCATCGAAGGAGAGCCGATGAAACCGGCAACGAACAGATTTTCGGGCCGGTCATAAAGCGTCAGCGGCGGCCCCGCCTGCATGACCAGACCCTCGTTCATGACCACAATGACCTCGGCCATGGTCATGGCTTCGATCTGGTCATGGGTGACATAGACCGTGGTTGTTTTGAGCCGCTGGTGAAGCTGCTTGATTTCGGCGCGCATCTGGACGCGAAGTTTGGCATCGAGATTGGACAGCGGTTCGTCGAATAGAAAAACCTTGGGATCGCGAACGATCGCCCGTCCCATGGCCACACGCTGGCGCTGCCCGCCGGAAAGCTGGCGCGGATACCGGTCCAGTAACGGCCCGAGATTCAGAATTTCCGCCGCCCTGTTGACCCGATCCCGGATGTCCGACTTCGGGACCCGCTGCAATTTGAGCGCAAACCCCATGTTTTGAGCGACGGTCATATGCGGATACAGACCGTAATTCTGGAAGACCATCGCAATGTCGCGGCTTTTTGGCGGCAGGTCGTTGACTTCGACCCCGTCGATCAGAATCTGACCGCCCGTGACGTCCTCAAGGCCCGCGATGATCCGCAACAATGTCGACTTGCCGCAGCCGGACGGTCCGACCAGAACCACGAAAGAACCATCGGCGATGGCCACATCAATTCCGTGGATAACACGCATCGTGCCATAGGATTTTTCGACATTGCGAATGCTGACTTCGGCCAAACCGTCCCTCCCTCTTCGAGCCATACGGCCCGTGACCAACCACCCGTTTCACCGGACTGTCTCAACTGGTCGCATCGTATGCTGCCCCGGCCCGAGAGGCTCTGTCAACATTAAATCAGACAGATTTATTTATTTGCCCTGTCGGATGATCAGGTGGGCGGGGCACGAGCCGGCGATCACAAGACGCGCATTGACCAAATCGTTTTCGCGCGCCCGGTGTTCGGCCGCCGTCTTTTCCAGCCCCTGGTCGAGCCATCGTTTCGTCAAGCGTTCCAACAACACCGGCTCGGGAACATCCAACATGATCGTCAGATCGAACAGCGGATGCAGGTCGGCCCAGCCGGGCGCATCCAGCAAAAGGTAATTTCCTTCGACGACGACAACGGTTTCGTTTGTTTCCACCATCCGCCCTCCGGCGCGGGCGAGGTCGAGAGCGCGATCGAATACCGGCACCGCCACCGCCCGGTCAGCGTTTCTGATTCGCCGCAAATCTTGGAAGAACCCATCGATATCAAAAGTTTCCGGCGCTCCTTTACGGGTGAGCAGCCCGAGCGGTTCGATGACGGCGTTGTCGAGATGATAGCCGTCCAGGGGCATCACCGTGGCCGAGACGTCCGCATCGTTAAGGTCATTGCACAGCGTGTCGGCCAAGGTCGACTTGCCACTTCCGGGGGCGCCGGCCAGAGCAACCAAATAGCGGGGGACCCCTCGTGAGCGTTCCGCAATTTCCTGGACGATCGATCGAAGATCCATGTGTGCACACCCTCCCGGCCTTAGTTTGAGTGATCAGCAACAGCATGGCCAGCCATTAAATCAGGCTCCGTGAATTAAGGCTTGCCCCCCGGACCGGCACGCAAGGATGCAGCGTGCATGCAAGAGGAGAATGAACACAAAAGTTCACGACGGCGCGGCCCGCAACCGAACCGCCGTTGTTCGACCAGTACCTAACCGATATCATCGCGGCAGATCCGGGAGCATACCGGCGCCGATTTCGAAACCGGGACCGACAGGAACGGAGACATTGGATGACCAAGGATTTCACATGGGGTGTTCTCAGCACCGCCAAAATCGCGCGCACCAATTTCGTTCCAGGGGCCGCAGCCGCACCAGGCAACCGCATCGCCGCCGTCGCCTCGCGCGATGCGGCGCGTGCAAAGGCGATGGCTGCGGAATACGGCATTGATCGATCATTTGGCAGCTACGAAGACCTGCTCGCCGATCCGGACATCGATGCCATATACATTCCCTTGCCGAACGATCTCCATGTCCCCTGGTCGATCAAGGCGTTGGAAGCGGGCAAGCATGTGCTGTGCGAAAAGCCGATCGCCCTGTCGGCGGCCGAGGCCGAGCAGTTGCGCGATGCCCAGGCGAAGAGCGGGCGCCTGATCGCCGAAGCGTTCATGGTTCACCATCATCCGCAGTGGACGAAGGCCAATGAGCTGATCGCTGCGGGCCGGCTGGGCACCGTTGGCGCCATTCAAACGGTGTTCACATATTATCAAAAAGATCCCGATAATATCCGCAGCAAGCCGGAAACCGGCGGCGGCGGACTCTACGATATCGGCTGCTATGCGATCACAACGGCCCGCGCCGCCTTTGGCGCCGAACCGGTGCGCGCGATCGCCGCCATCAATACCGATCCGGCAATGGGGGTTGACCGGCTGACCAGCGCGATCGTCGAGTTTCCCGGCGGCCGGCATTTGAACTTTGTCTCTGCGACCCAACTCGCCAAGCTTCAATACTGCCAGATATTGGGCGATCGGGCTCATATGACATTGCCCCTGCCCTTCAATCCGCCGACGGACCACGCCGCGCGGATCATTATCGGTGACGGCACCGATCTGACCGGTGCCGCGTCCGAGGTCATTTCCGTACCGGCCGTCGACCAATTCGCGCTCGAGGTCGAGGCCTTTGCCAAACGGGCCCGTCAGTGCGCCGCTGGCGACCCTCAGGCCCGCGCCGGTGATGCTCTAGATGACGCCGTTGCCAATATGCGCGTCATCGACGCCCTGTTCCGCTCTGCGGCCAAGGGCAGTTGGGATACGATCGGTTGACGCCGATTGGCACGCCGAGCCGGATGAACCGTGTTCGCGTGTCGCCCGACGAAAGCCACCGCTCCAGTATCAGCCACCATCTCGGCGGTGGCGTTCGGACCAGCGCCCTTGGTCGTCCTGCTGCCAGTAGGTCAGGGTGTGGGCGGTCGACAGGGCCAAGCGGTATCGTTCGCGGGCCCGGCTCAGGCTTTCGGGCTCGTCGCCGTTGAACAGATCACATACAAGCGTAATGCCCGGCAGGTCCACCGACGGCGCCCCTTCGGGCGGGCCCACATCGTCGGTCAGGAATAGCACCGTGGCGTCGTTGGGGTTTTCCAACCGATCGGTAATCCAGATCGGCTGGCGCTCGGCCTCGCCGTCGCGGCGCGTGCCATGGGGCAGAAAGCTGCGGTCGTCGAAGGTCCACAACATTTCGGCATAGGCTTCGGCGCGCTCTTCGGATCCCGCGACGACCACGGCCCGAAGGGCGCGCTGCTGGCATTTGGTCAGCAACGCAGGCAGGGCCCGGTCCGGGCCCGTTCGCATCAGGTGATAGAACCGTATCTCCACCATGAAATACAGCCGCCTCTCATGACCCGGCCGGGCTTACTGGCCTATTTGTCCGCACCCGACTTGGTTTCACCCGACCTGCCCTCACCGGACCTGCCCTCACCGGACCTGCCCTCAAACGAGTCCGCCACAAATCGATCGAGCAGCCGAACACCAAAGCCGGTCGCACCGCGCGGCCCGGCCGGCCGGTCCTTTTTCGACCAGGTAACACCGGCGATATCGATATGGGCCCAAGGCACATCGTCGCTGACGAACCGCTTCAGGAACTGGCCGGCCACACTGGCGCCGCCGAAACGGCCATTGCCGATATTCTTGACGTCGGCGGCATCGCTGTCGAGCTGCCGGTCGAACCCCTCGCCCAACGGCATCGCCCAAAGCGGTTCGTCCACGCGTTTGGCGGCGGCGAGCAGCTTGTCGCGCAGGTCGTCGTTGTTGGAAAACAGCCCGGCCTGATCCTCGCCCAGGGCCACGATGATGGCCCCGGTCAGCGTCGCGAGATTCACCATGGCGGCCGGCTTGAACCGATCCTGGGCATAGTGAAGGATGTCGGCCAGGACCAACCGCCCCTCGGCATCGGTGTTCAGGACCTCAATCGTCTTGCCCGACATGGATTTGATGATGTCGCCCGGCCGCATGGCCGATCCAGACGGCATGTTTTCGACCAGCCCGATGATCCCGATGGCGTTGACCTTGGCTTTCCGGCCGGCCAGCGCCTTCATCAGCCCGGTCACGACACCGGCACCGCCCATGTCCCATTTCATGTCTTCCATGCCCGAGGCCGGCTTGAGGCTGATCCCGCCGGTATCGAAGGTGACACCCTTGCCGAGAAAAGCGATCGGCGGCTCCTTGGATTTGCCGCCGTTCCAGGACATGACCACAACACGCGCTTCCCGCTGCGAGCCCTCGCTAACGGCCAGGAGCGACCCCATGCCCAGCTTTCTGAGCTTTTTCTCCTCAATGACTTCGACCGTCAGCCCGGCGTCCGCCAACTCCTGGCAGCGTTTTGCGAAAGCCTCGGGATAGAGCACGTTGGCCGGTTCGGAGACCAGATCGCGCGCCAGGTAAACTCCGTCCGCGACCTTTTGAAGCGCCCCATACGCCTTCTTTGCCGCGCCTTTTTCCGCGACCGCTATGGTCACGGCCGACAGCATGGGCTTGTCCTCGTCCTTTGGGGCGGCCTTATATTTGTCGAAACGATACGAGCGCAGATAGAGGCCATAGGCGATATTCGCAGCGAGTTCGTGCGGTTTTGCCCCTTTTGATTCTGACTGAGTGGTTGCTCCGGACTGAGACGCCTCGGCCGACGGCTCCGCGCTTTCAGCGTCAGGCAGGTCGAAGGCGATCGTTGCCCCGGTCGCCTTGGACGAGCCAAGCGCCGCACGGATCGCCCCGCCGACACGCTGACACCGGCCGGGATCGAGGTCGCCCAGGGGGCCGAGACCGGCAAGCAGAACGGCCTTCGGGCCGGCATCATCGGTCAAATGCAGCCATAGTGTTTCCTCGGCCTTGCCCGAAAACCGGGCGACACCGTCGATCGCCGCCGACACCGCCCCGGCCGTGGCCGAATCCATCCCCTTGGCAGACGGCGTCAGCTTGCCGTCAGCCAGTATGCCGACAACCACGACCGCATCGCTTTTGGCTTTACGGTCGTCTCCTTTTTGGCCGTCATCCAGCCGATCGGCGGAATCAAAGGCGATCGGATCCACAAATGATACCTTCATTTCATCCTCTTCTTCTTCTGCGATCGTGGACCAGGCCAGCCACGCCCGACGCGGGAACGGCCTCTATTCGGTTTCGGAGATCGCCGGTTGCCGACACTTGCCAATTCCCGCTTTCGCCATCATACCGACAAGGAAGACAGGTAACAGCACAAGGTCGCCGTGGGAATAGCCGCCGTCACACATGGTCGGGGGGACGCCTTCCTTCGGTTCACGGCACGATAGGCGGATTTGGGCAAGACAGGTTATATGGACCGTATCAGCCTCTACATATTCCGGTACCTTATGGTCACAACGATCGTTTCGATCGCTGTTCTGGCTGGCGCTGTATGGCTAAGCCAGTCGTTGCGCCTGCTCGAAGTGATCGTTGACGGCGCCGCACCGCTCAGCCTTTTCTTCCAGCTCGTCGCCTTGTCGATGCCGCATCTGGTGGCGGCCGTCGCGCCGCTCGGCATGATCGGCGCCATCATCTTCACCTATAACCGTCTGGTGACCGACAGCGAACTGATCGTGATGCGCGCCGCCGGTATGAGCCCGATGCAGATCGCCAAGCCCGCGATCCTTATGGCCGGCTGCGTTGCAGTACTGAGCTATGCGCTAAACCTTTATGTCGTTCCCGTGGCGACACAGCAGTTCGAATCACTTCGCGCGATGGTCGCCAATGAATATGCGGCAACGTTACTGCGCGAGGGGCAGTTCAACGAATTCGGCGGCACCATGACCGTCTATTTTCAAGAGCGTGACCGCCGGGGCAACTTAAGCAATATTCTTATTCACGATATGAGCAATCCGCAGCGTCCGGTGACGATCCTGGCCCGGCGGGGGGCGCTGGTCGATCAGGACGCGGGCCAGGAAGTCGTCCTATTCGACGGTCAACATCAGGAACACAATCCCCGCACACGCAAGACCGAAATTCTCCATTTCGATCAATACGCGGTGGATTTTTCGGACGTGTCGAGTGGTTTCGAGGGAAGTGATTGGGCATCACCGCGCGAGCGGTTCTTGCCTGACTTGCTCTTCCCCGATACGGAAAACGATCGGGACATGCGGGCCTATGGCCGCCTCATCGCCGAAGGGCACCATCGCTTGGCCACACCGCTTCTGGCATTTGCGTTCGTTGCGGTGGCCCTGGGCGTCATGCTGCAGGGAGAGATCAATCGTCGCGGCATGCCCGGACGGGTATCCGTCGCCGTGCTCGCCGTGGTCCTCCTTCAGGCGATGTCGCTGGGCCTCGATAACATTCTCGCCACAAATCTGATCCTGTTCCCGTTGCTCTACCTGATGCCCGTGGCAGGCTTTGCCATCGGTCTGTACCTGCTGCACCGGAGTCCAAAACCGCCAAACCCACCCCACCCCATCGGCACCGCGCACTCAGAGCCTGACACGCCAACGCCGGAGGGGTCGCGATGATGCCGAACCGCGTGCTCTTCAAGTATATCGTAAGGCAGTTTCTCCTTTGGTTCGCCGCCATCATGGCGATCCTGCTGGGCATCATACTGATGTTCGAATATGTCGAAATGCTTCGGCGTGGCGCCGACCGGCCCGAGATCACAATGGGTGTGGCTTTTAGGCTGTCGGTCTTGAAAATGCCCGAAATGGTCGAGGTGATCCTGCCGTTTGCCGTGATGTTCGGGGCGATGTTTACCTTTTGGCGCCTGAACCGAAGTTCGGAACTGGTCGTCATCCGGTCGGCCGGTTTGTCGGTATGGCAGTTCATGATGCCGGTAATCCTGGCAGCCGCCCTGCTCGGCGCTATGATGGTCACGATCCTGAATCCGCTGTCGGCCACCATGCTTGCCATGTTCGAACACGAAGAAGCCCAGTGGTTCGCCGGCCGTGACACGGTGCTCGATATCTCAGGGGGCGGGCTTTGGCTTCGCCAGCGCGATGAAGACGGCACGTCGGTCATTTTTGCCCGAAACCTCGACGGGCCGGGCATCTTTTTGAACAACGTGACGTTCTTTCTTTATGACGAGACGGGATCGTTCGACAGCCGTATCGACGCCCGCTCAGCCGAGCTCGGCAGCGAAGAATGGCGGCTGGCGGACGCCCATGTCATGACCGGAAGCGGGACACCGCAAGGGCATGACACGTTGAATGTGCCGACAACCCTCACCCCCGACTGGATCGAAAACAGCTTCGCCTCGGCGCGTACGATTTCGTTCTGGACCCTTCCCGATTTTATCGAGACGATGGAGGCGGCGGGCTTTTCAGCCCGGCCGCACCAATTGCGATTCCAGTCACTGCTGTCGCAGCCGTTGCTGTTCTCGGCGATGGTTTTGTTCGCGGCGGTGTTTTCCTTGCGGCAAACACGCCGTGGCGGCGCCCTGACCATGAGCGTCGCCGGAATCGTGACAGGTTTCCTCGTCTTCGTATTCAGTGATATCGTCAGGGCGTTGGGGGCTGCGGAGAACTTGCCGATATTGCTCGCGGCTTGGGCGCCAGCCTGGGCGACATTGTTGCTGGGCGCCGCCACCCTTCTCTATATCGAAGACGGCTGAGGCGCCGGGAAAATGGCCCGGCACAGCGCGATCGCAATTGGTCGCATTTATACTGACGGAAGACGAAAGACGGCAAACCCATGATGTTGTATCGACAAAGCGTGACGATCTTCACCTCACTGATCGCAGCGGTGCTGGCGGCGGCAGTGTTCATGTCCCCGCATCCGGCGGCCGCCCAATCGGTCGAAAGAATTGCCGCCGTCGTGGATGACGGGGTCATCACAACGTCGCAGGTCGAAGGTCGGGTCCGGTTGGCACTCGTCGCCTCGGGTCTGGGCAACAGTGCCGAGAATCGCGAAAGACTGCGGCCCCAGGTCATGCGCACGCTGATCGATGAAGAACTTCAGCGGCAGGAAGCCGCCCGGTTCAACATCAATGTCACGTCGGACGATATCGACGCCGCCATTGGCGACATCGCGCAGCGCAACGGCATGAGTGTGGACGGCTTTCTTGGTATGCTGCGCAACAACAGTGTTCCGGAATCGACACTGCGCGACCAATTGGAGGCGCAGATCGCTTGGGCCCAACTGGTCCAAAGCCGGTTCGGCGCGCAGGTCGCGGTCTCGGAATCCGATGTCGACGACTTGATTGACCAAATCGAAGCCACACGGGGTGAGCCTGAATATCTTCTCTCCGAAATCTATCTCTCCGTCGACGGATCAGCGGCCGAATCCGAAGTGCGCCAACTCGCCGACCGGTTGGTTTCGGAGATCCGTTCGGGAGCCTCTTTCGCCGAGATCGCGCGCCAATTCAGCCAGGGAGCCGGCGCGACGGACGGCGGCGACATCGGCTGGGTGCCGGCCGCTCAGTTGGACGACGATATCGCCGCAGCCCTGGAAGGCGCATCCTCCGGCCAAACGACCAGCCCGATCCGAACCACCTCTGGTTATCATATTATGCGGGTGCGCGACGCACGCCGGTCGCTGATGCCCTCGGAGAGTGACACCGTCGTCGATCTGCGGCGTTTTGCGCTTGCCCTGCCGCCGGGGGCTCCTGCGGATCACTCCAATGCCGTCCTCCAGATTGCCCACGATGTCAGCAGCAATGTGCGTGGCTGTGGTGCGCTGCAGCGCCGGGCCGACGAACTCGGAATCGGTGAGACCACCGATGCCGGCACCGGCCGCCTCGGCCTTCTGCCGCAGAGCGTTCGGTCATTGATCGCGGATTTGCCAGCCGGCCAGCCGACGGCCCCCTATCAGATCGACGGCGGTGTAATCATTTACATGGTCTGTGATCGCGAGCAGCCGACCGCGACAACGCCGTCGCGGGATCAGGTGAGAGCCAGCCTCCAGCGGGATCGTCTCGATATGTTTCAGCGCCGCTTTATGCGCGATTTGCGCAACGCTGCCTATATCGAAGACCGCCAATAGGGGCGTGACCGGCATGTCCGGACAGACCCCGATCGCCGTCACCATGGGCGAGCCGGCCGGCATCGGCGGCGAATTGACACTGGCTGCTTGGCGCCGCAGCCAGTCGATGGCATTGCCGCCGTTTTTCGCCATCGACGACCCCGACCGTCTCGCCGGGCTGTCATCCGGGCTCGGCCTCGGCATCCCGGTTCGCGCCATCGGGTCGCCGGCCGAAGCTGGCGATGTCTTTCGGGTCGCCTTGCCGGTGCTGCCTCTGGACCGCCCTGTTCGGTCCGAGCCGGCACGACCGTCGGCCGGCACCGCGGCGGCGGTGGTCGCCAGCATCGACCACGGTGTCGCCCTTTGCCAAAGCGGCGCGGCAGCGGCCTTGGTTACGCAGCCGATCCAGAAGGAAACGCTCTACCAGGCAGGGTTCCGCCATCCGGGCCATACCGAATATCTGGCCCATCTTTGCGGCGGTACCATCCAGCCGGTCATGATGCTGGCCTGTCCGGCGCTAAGGGTCGTGCCGGTCACCATCCACCAATCGCTGGCCACGGTCGCCCTGACGCTGACCGCCGAGCTTATTGCCGACGCTCTGGTGACAACGGCCCTTGCCCTGTACCACGATTTCGGCATAGCTGAGCCACGCATCGCGGTCGCCGGGCTCAATCCCCATGCCGGCGAAGGGGGACGCTTCGGCGACGAGGAATCGGCGATCATCGCGCCGGCGATCGAATTGGCCCGATCCCGGCTTACAAACACCCGATCGACCAGCATTCGCGGGCCGCTTTCGGCCGATACCCTGTTTCATCCAGCGGGCCGGGCCCAATACGATGCGGCCGTGTGCATGTATCACGATCAGGCCCTGATACCGATCAAGACGATCGATTTCGACCATGGGGTCAATGTCACGCTTGGCTTGCCGATCGTGCGAACGTCTCCCGATCACGGCACCGCCCTGGACATTGCGGGACAAGGGACCGCCAGCCCGGAAAGCTTTATTGAAAGCTTGCTGCTTGCCGCCGACATCGGACGCCGACGCGCCAGCGCGCCGACATGACCCTTGACGCATTGCCGCCCCTTCGCGAGGTCATTCGAGCATCGGGTCTGCGCGCCAGCAAATCATTCGGTCAGAATTTCCTTCTCGACATGAACCTAACGCGGCGAATCGTCGATCGAGCCGAAATGCGGCCGGACCTGTCCGTCGCTGAAATCGGCCCCGGCCCCGGTGGCCTCACCAGGGCGTTGCTCGAATCGCCGGCCAGAAACGTCACGGCGATCGAGATGGATCGGCGGTGCATCGGCGCGCTGGACTCGCTGGTCGAGGCGGCCGAGGGCCGGCTCACGCTGATCGAAGGCGACGCTCTGAAGACCGACATTGCCGCTCTCATCCCGGCCCCGCGCGCCATCGTCGCCAATCTGCCCTATAATATCGCCACGCCCCTGCTGATCGGATGGCTGCGCGACATCGATTCCTTTGACAGCCTTACGCTGATGTTCCAGGCAGAAGTGGCCGACCGACTGGTCGCGCCGCCGGGCAGCGACGCCTTTGGGCGGCTGTCGGTCATAACCCAGTGGGCGGCATCGGTGAAACGCGTCATGGATCTGCCGCCCGGCGCTTTTACGCCGCCACCCAAAGTGCGCAGTTCGGTCGTCCGTTTTACGCCGCGAGTCGACCGGCCGCTGGTTGATCTTGCGGCCCTCGAAGCCGTCACGGCCGCCGCCTTTGGGCAGCGCCGGAAAATGCTGCGCGCCAGCCTCAAGACCCTCGGCAGGGCTGATTGGCTATTGAGCACCGCCGGAATCGAACCGACATTGAGAGCCGAGCAGTTGACCATCGATGCATTCGTGAGTCTCGCCCGCGCCTTGGCTGAAGCCCGGCAGGCTAATGCCGACCGGGCGGGGCCGTGAATCCTGTCGGCAAACCCAATAGCAAACGCCCTGCGCTGTGAACAAAGACGCGCTTATGCCCGGCCCTGAAGCGACTTGACGAAACCGCTCAACCCGATCTGCCGGGTTCGCCGCAGGCGTTCGGCCTGTAGCACCGATTCGACGGCGGAAATGCTCGTGCTCAGGTCCTCGTTGACGATGACATAGTCATAATCGAAATAGTGACTCATCTCGTCGGCCGCTTTGGCCATGCGCTGGGCAATGACCTCGTCGCTGTCCTGCCCCCGAGCCCGCAGCCGCCGCTCCAGCTCGTCATGGGACGGCGGCAGCACAAACACGCTGACCAAGTCGTCGCGCGCCGATTCCGCCAATTGCTGCGTTCCCTGCCAGTCGATGTCGAACAAAACGTCGCGCCCGGCCGCTAGCAGACTATCGACCTCGGCCTTGGGCGTGCCATAGGCGTTGCCGAATACTTCGGCATATTCCAGAAGATCATGATCGTGGATCATGGCATCGAACCGCTCGCGGCTGATAAAATGATAATCGATGCCGTCTCGCTCACCTGGCCGCATGGCGCGGGTGGTCACTGATACCGACATCGACAGATTGTCGTCGCGATCAAGGAGCGCGCGGGAAATGGTCGTCTTCCCCGCCCCTGACGGCGACGACAGGACCAGCATCAGGCCACGCCGGCGCACCACATTGCCGGTCGACCCGGCATAAATCTCATTCGAATCAGTCATTCCCTGGGTCATTCGACATTTTGTACCTGTTCGCGGAACTGCTCGATCGCCGCTTTCATGGCCATTCCGATTCGCGTCAGTGGCACGGCGGCGGCCTTCGAGCACAAGGTATTGGCTTCCCGGTTCAGTTCCTGACACAGAAAATCAAGCTGACGGCCGACCGGGATCGCAGCTGCGAGCAATTCCTCTGCCTGATCAAGATGGGCCGACAGACGGTCCAGCTCTTCCCGGATATCGGCCTTGCTGGCCAGCAAGGCGATTTCCTGCGCCAAACGATCCGGGTTCAGGCGTTCCGGGCTCAGGCGTTCCGGGCTCAGGCGGTCGGACCCGGCCGTCGGCCCACCGGCTGTGGCGGATCCTTCGCCATCCAGCCCGGTTCCAGTCCCGGTCCCGAGCAGGTCAGCGAGCGCCGCCTGCAGCTTTTCCTGAATGTGAGCCGGCTGCAATTCGGCGGTTGCCGCGGCATCCCGGGTCAAGGTCCGAAGGTCGGCAACCTGCCCGGCCAGAACCGGAGAAAGCCGATCACCTTCGGCCGTTCGCGCCGCCGCGAGCGCATCGAGCGCGCGCGCAAGATCGGCCTCGATCGCGGCATGATCGTCGGCGTTCAGGACGGCCGCCGAGTCGTCGGCCTGCTCGACAACCCCGCGCACACCCATAAGCGTCTCGATCGATACCGTGTCATACGGGGTTCGCCGCAGGACCGCCTGAACCAACTGGTCCAGCAGAGCCTGATTGACGGTATAGCCGGTCGCGCCATCAGGCCGGCGCAACGTCAACGTCACCGAAACCGAGCCCCGCCGGAATCGGGCCGAAGCCTGCTTGCGGACAATTCCGTCAAGCACGTCCAAGCCTTGAGGATAGCGGATGCGGATATCCAGGCCGCGACCGTTGACACTGCGTGCTTCCCAAATCCACGAAAGGGAATCGTTGCCGCCTTCGATGCGGGCGAAACCGGTCATGCTGACGACACCCGCCTGGCGGGCCGATCGATTGCTTTGGCCGGCAACCGCGTCTCCGGAAGACGTATCCCCGGCAGACATGTCGCCCGTAGACGGGGGCGTTGAGGATGTGGTCAATGGAGCACTCCGGTTACGGTCGCCGTGATTGGCGCTCCTTATACCGCCGGAACCCCCGCGCAACAAGGCGCGCGACAAGAAAGCCCGACGGAGCCGACCCGATGGAACCGACGCCGACCCGAAACCGCCTGATAGACCCCGAGACCGTGCTGATCACCGGCGCGTCGAGCGGCATCGGCGCCGCCCTCGCGCATGCCTATGCCGCCCCGGACCGACGCCTGATTCTGATCGGCCGCAACCAATCCCGGCTGGACGCCGTCGTTGACGCCCTCGGCCCGACGAAGGCGGTTGTGCACAGCGCCACCATCGACGTCACCGACAAGGCGTTCCTGACCGGCTGGCTGCAGCGGGTCGACGGTGAAACCCCCGTCGATCTGGTTATCGCCAATGCCGGGATTTCCGGGGGCGCCGACGGCGGGCAGGAGAGCCGCGATCAGATCGACACGATCTTCGACGTCAACATTTCAGGCGTCCTCAACACCATTCATCCATTGCTCGACGGCATGCGGGCCCGCGGGCACGGCCAAATCGCCCTTATGGGCTCGCTGGCCGGCTTGCGGGGATTTCCCGGCGCGCCCGCTTATTGCGCCTCGAAGGCTGCTATTCTCAGCTATGGGGACAGTCTTCGGGTCGCGCTCAAACCGGTCGGGATTTCGGTATCGGTCATTCTGCCGGGATTCGTCGATTCGGCAATGACCGCGCGCAATCCGTATCGAATGCCGTTCAAAATGACGGCCGAACAAGCGGCGGCAATCATCCGGCGCAAACTGGCCAAAGGCAAAGGGCGGATCGCGTTTCCGTGGCCGATGGCCTTGGCCGCTCGATCGGGGCAGATCCTGCCCTGGGCTCTTGTGGACCGGCTACTGGCCCGGGCGCCGTCGAAACCTCCGATCGATCGCCCGGACTAGAAACCCGGACTAGAAACCCGGACTGGAAATCGACGGGGCGCAATGCCGTGGCGACGAAAACCGTCAGTTGGTGTTGCCGTCGCGGATTTGCCGCCATGCCGCCACATTTCGGTTGTGCTCGTCGAGCGTGCGGGCAAATGCATGACCGCCCGAACCATCCGCAACGAAGTACAAATAGTCGCTATCAGCAGGATTCAGGGCGGCCCGCAAACTATCGAGACCCGGATTGGCAATCGGTCCCGGGGGCAATCCGGAGATGCGATAAGTGTTGTACGGATGGTCGACCGTCCAGTCGCTGCGAAAAAGCGTTCGGCCCAGCGGTTCACGGCCTTCGGTCAGTGCATAAATGACGGTCGGATCCGACTGGAGCGGCATGCCGCGCCGAAGCCGGTTGACGAAAACCGATGCGACAAGATCCCGTTCGCCGTCGACGCCGGTTTCCTTCTCGATGATGGAGGCCAGAGTCACTGCTTCGGCGGGTGTGTCGAAAGGCAGATCGTCGTCCCGGTCGTCCCACATCCGCTCAACCGCAGACGCCATCTCGGCCGTCATCCGCTCAACCAACGCCGCCCGGCGGTCGCCACGGCTGAAGGCATAGCTCTCGGGCAAGAGTGTCCCTTCGGGAGGGATCTCATCGATCTCACCGGTCAGGCGATCATCCGATCGCAGGACCGCAACCACCTCAAAACTCGTTCGGCCCTCGGGAATGGTCAGGATGTGCTGAACCGTCCGTCCGGCCCTCAGAATTTCAAGGGTTTCGGCACCGGTCGCGCCCGCCGGAATGGCGTATTCGCCGGCCTTGAGCGTCCGGCTATCCGGCAATAGCCGGCTCCAGGCAACAAAATGCCAGCGCGACGGCACCACCCCCTCGCCTGCCAGGACATCGCCGATGGTCCGCACGCCGACACCACGTGGAACGGTAACCACGACTTCCTCCTCGGTCGGCGCCGGTTGCCAAGCCTGCCAGACCAGATACCCGGCCCCGGCCGCCGCAACGATCGCAACCAAGGTCAGGCCGGCAAAAATCTTGGCCAGCACCTTCAGGAATTTGTTCATCGGCTCAATTTGCCCGCCGCCCGACAGGCCCGGGTCTTCACTGCCGCCGTCATCGCGTCAAAGCGCTTGAAACAAGAGGCTGGCATTCGTGCCGCCGAACCCGAAACTGTTCGACAGGGCAGCCTTGACCCGCTTCTCCTTGGGAGCCTTAGGAACCAAATCAACACCGCGACAGGCTTCGGAAGGGTTGTCCAGGTTCAATGTCGGCGGCACCACGCCATCGCGAATGGCCAACAGACTGTAAATCGCTTCGACGGCGCCAGCCGCCCCCAGCAAATGCCCGATCGAGGATTTCGTCGAGGACATACAGATCTTATCCTCGTTGCCGGCAAAAAGCCGCCGGACGGCACCAAGCTCGATCTCGTCGCCCAACGGGGTCGACGTCCCATGGGCATTGATATAGTCGACTTGGTCGGGCGAAAGACCGGCACGTTTCAAGGCCGCCGACATCGATCGAAATCCGCCGTCGCCGTCTTCCGCCGGCGCCGTAATATGGTAGGCATCGCCGGACAGGCCATAGCCCGCAACCTCGCCATAGATGGTCGCCCCACGCTTCTTAGCGTGCTCCAACTCTTCGAGAACGACCACACCGGCCCCCTCACCCATCACGAAGCCGTCACGCCCGACATCATAGGGCCGGGACGCCGTTTCGGGGGCATCGTTGTACTTCGTGGACAACGCACGGGCCGCAGAAAAACCGGCAATTCCGAGCCGGGTGACTGCCGCTTCGGCGCCGCCGGCGACCATGACATCGGCATCGTCCATCATAATCAGCCGTGCGGCATCGCCGATCGCATGAGCGCCGGTCGAACACGCCGTCACTACGGCATGATTCGGACCGCGAAACCCATATCGGATCGAGACTTGGCCGGATACAAGATTGATCAGCGCAGACGGAATGAAAAAGGGCGATAAACGACGCGGTCCCTTTTCCTTTAACGTGATGGCAGCATCGGCGATGGTTTGTAAACCGCCGATTCCCGATCCGATCATGACGCCGGTCCGCTCGTGCGCCCAATCGTCCGCCGGCTCCCAACCGGACGAGCGCACGGCTTCGTCGGCCGCCACCATCCCATATATGATGAACCGATCGTTCTTGCGCTGATCCTTGGGCTCAACAATTGGATCGGGAAAGAACGTGTCGCCGCTCCCGTCTCCCCATCTGATGTTGCCGGCAATTTTGCACGGCAGATCAGTTGTGTCGAAGGCGTCGATACGCGAAAGCCCCGATCGGCATTGAAGCAGGCGTTCCCAGTTGATATCCACCCCGTTACCGATGGGTGTAACCATTCCGAGACCGGTTACCACGACACGCCGCATATCGGTTTTTTTCCCTAGGTTTCGAACTCAGCCTGCCCGAAAGAGACAATCACCATACACCATTGGTTCCGAAATCGGGCCAATTTTCGGTATATGAGGCCGCAGAGGACTCGGTCGGGCAGGCAGCATTCGTCAGCTTGCCGAGTTCTGTTTGATGAAGTCGATGGCGTCCTGAACAGTCAGGATCTTTTCGGCCGCATCGTCGGGAATCTCGACACCGAATTCCTCTTCAAATGCCATCACCAACTCAACCGTGTCCAGACTGTCAGCACCCAGATCGTCAATAAAGCTGGCGGTCTCAACGACCTTCCCCTCTTCGACACCCAGGTGTTCCACAACAATCTTCTTAACGCGCTCAGCGACATCGCTCATGTTTTAGCACCTTTCAAATGGTCGTCATGCCTATGTATACCGGTCGACAGGGAAGTTCGCCGCCTGTTCCGGGTGGTCATTTCGGAGGGTCTGTAACACACCTGATTCCGGCTGACCAGTACAACTCCGCCTTTTGGCTCATCATCAGGGCATTATCATACCACCGTTAACATGAAGGGTCTGTCCGGTCATATAGCCAGCATCGGGCCCGCACAAGAACGCCACCGCCGCCGCCACTTCCCCTGGGTCGCCCAATCGGCTCGCCGGAATGGAACCCAAGATCCGTTCCCGTTGATCGTCGTTCAGATCGTCGGTCATGTCGCTCTTGATGAAACCGGGCGCCACGCAATTCACGGTTATCCCCCGGGCGCCCAGTTCCGCCGCAAGCGAACGGCTCATCCCGACAAGACCGGCCTTGGAGGCCGAGTAATTTGCCTGTCCCGGATTGCCGTGAAAAGCGACCACGGACGAGATATTGACGATGCGGCCCCAACGACGCTTCATCATCGGCCTGATGACGTGGCGGGACAGCCGGAACGCACTCATCAGGTTGACATTGAGAATATCGAAGAAATCATCGTCTTTCAGTCGCATCGCAACGTTGTCGCGGGTCTTGCCGGCATTGTTGACCAGGATGTCAATCGGGCCGAATGCATCTTCCGCGGCCTTGGCCACGGCGGCAACTCCGTCGGCGGTCGAAAGATCGCCGACGGCCGGGGCCGTCCTATCACCGCCGAGACCGGCGGCAACTTCGGCCAGGCGCGCTTCCCGCGTACCGGCCAACGCAACCGACGCCCCGCGCCGATGGAGGGCGCCGGCGATCGCCTCGCCAATGGCACCGGAGGCGCCGGTGACCAGCGCAACCTTGCCGGCCAAATCATCCATGCGTCACCCCCTTCGACTGACGGCGGGTTTGAATGCCATCAGCAACAGATTTCATTGCCCGAACCCATGATCGCTCTTTCACGTGTCGCCCTCAGATCAAGAGGCCCCGATCAAGAGCCGCCGAAACCATCCAGCCCAAGGACACAATGACTCCTCTCGAAGCCGATAAACCTTGCCGGTCCTATTCAATCGTCGCGGCAAACGCAACGATGTCTTCCATAGTGCCAAGAGAAAGAGCAGCGGCCTCTTTGTCAATACGTCGGGCAAGACCGGTCAACACTTTTCCCGACCCAAGCTCCACAAACTGGCCGACACCGGCGCTGCGCATGAAGCGAACGCTTTCGCACCACCTGACGCGTCCCGTTATCTGCTCCACCAACAAACGCCGAAGTTCCGGCGGATCGGTCTCGGCGGTCGCGATCATATTGGGCACGATGGGAACGAGCGGCGCTCCCAGATCGATCTGCGCAAGCGCATCGGCCATCGTGCGCGCGGCCGGCGCCATAAGGCTGCAATGGAACGGCGCGCTGACGGGAAGAAGCATCGATCGCTTCGCGCCGCGCGATGCGGCCAGCGCGACGCCGCGATCGACGGCCGCCTTGTTTCCGCTGATGACGATCTGTCCTGGTGCATTGTCGTTGGCCACTTGGCAGACGTCGTCGTCGGATTCCTCGGCCTCGGCGGCGATCGCCTCGACATCCGCCATTTCAAGCCCCAGCACGGCCGCCATCGCGCCCTCACCGACAGGGACCGCGCGCTGCATCGCCTCGCCCCGCAGCCGCAGCAACCGGGCTGCATCGCCGACCCCCAATCCGCCCGCGGCCACAAGAGCCGAATATTCGCCAAGGCTATGTCCGGCAACGAAGGCCGCCAGTTCGTGAATCGGGCGCTCCGCGACGTCGAGCAAGACCCGCAAGGCGGCCGCCGACACCGCCATCAGGGCCGGTTGAGCATTGCGGGTCAAATTGAGCGTTTCGGGGTCGCCCGCGAACATCAGCGTCGAGAGTTTTTCTCCCAGGGCGTCATCGACCTCGTCGAAGATCGCCCGCGCCAGGGGCGATGCCTCTGCCAGCGCCTTGCCCATGCCGACCGACTGGCTCCCCTGCCCCGGAAAGACGAACGCACGCTTCATCGATTTTGTCCCGACCCGTGTTGCGATTGCCGATGCATCAAAACAGCCGATGCGTTGAATGGCCGGCTAATCCGAACCCTCCGCCCCGACGCTCACTGCTCCGGCGCTTACACTATGAGGTACCTGATCAAGTAACCTTGCGCCGAAAACGCCGACACGCAATAGCGGCGGACACTCATAGCGGTTGAGTGCATCCTGTCAACCCGCCTTTGGCCCGCCCCCCAGTCTGCCGACATCTGCCGCCAAAGGCGCCGATATTGGCCGAGGGCAACGAAACTGCTTGAACGGCCGGACACCGTCGTTATAGTGCGCGCCTCACCGGAACTCCTTGCCGGCCGCATGGTAGCGGTCGGCTAGGTGCGTTTTGCCGTGTTCAATTCGTGGTGCCGTCCTCGGCGCCGAGTTTGGCAGGCATCGCATCGGTATCAGCCAGAGGGAGTATATACTCTTATGCCATTTTACGAATGCACGTTCATCGTTCGCCAGGACGTCCCGTCCTCGCAAGTCGAGTCGATGACCGATACGTTTACCAAAGCCGTCGAAGATGGTGGCGGCAAGGTAACCAAACGCGAGATGTGGGGTTTGAAGACCCTGGCCTACCGCATCAAGAAGAACCGCAAGGGCCATTACGTCCACCTCAATCTCGACTCACCGGCACCGGCTGTCCATGAAATGGAACGCCAGATGGGGCTGACCGAAGAACTCCTTCGTCACCTTACCATCAAAGTCGAGCAGCTCGAAGAAGGTCCGTCGGTCATGGCGCAGCAGCGCACCGAACGCGCCGGCCGCCCTGAGCGCGGTGATCGCCCTGAGCGCGGTGACCGGCCGGATCGTGGCGACAGGCCCGATCGCGGCGACCGCCCGCCGCGGGGAGATCGCGACGATCGGGGTCCAAGGCCTGACCGGGGCGACCGTGAGCGAAGCCCGGCTGCGAACCAAGGAGTCGAATGATGAGTGCAGCGCAAACCCGCCGTCCGTTCTTCCGTCGTCGGAAGACCTGTCCGTTTTCGGGCGCGAACGCCCCGGCGATCGACTATAAGGACGTCAAGCTCCTGAGCCGGTTCGTTTCGGAGCGCGGCAAGATCGTACCGAGTCGCATAACGGCCGTATCGGCGAAAAAGCAGCGTGAACTGGCGCGGGCCATCAAGCGGTCCCGGCAGTTGGCCCTGTTGCCATTCGTCATCAGATAAGGCCGGACCATAAACAGCAAAGAGGATCCGATCCGATTTCGGCACGATTGCGGGGCCCCGAATGATTGGCGGTAAAACACCGCAGGCCGTTGCCGCTGGCATAGCGAGCGCGTTGTGCGGTTTTTCCTTCTTCGTGGGCGGACCGTTGGCGGTGTTTCTTTCGTTGGTGGCGGCGGTCCCACTCTATATGGTGGGACTTTCTCTGGGACCGGTCTATGCCCTTCAAGGCGCGGCAGCCGGCGCGGTTCTGGTGGGAGTCTTGTGGCTTCCCACCTTGCCGATGTTCCTGCTGATGATTGCCATCCCTGCGGTGGTACTGAGTTGGGCGGCATTGACACCGCTGGACTTGGACGGCAGCGGAAAAGCCGTTCGGCCCGGGAGCGGCGCCTTGCTGGCGCTGATCGTCGGCTATGCCGTGGCGATCATCACCGTGGCCGGATTTGCTTTTGCCGCGTATGAGGGCGGGCTCACCGGCCTGATGCTGGCAACGATGCGGGAGCCGCTTCAGGAACTGATGTCGGCCATGGACATCGGCACGTCGCCGGAAGAAGTCGAGATGCTCGCCGAGTACATGGCGATGTCCCTTCCCGCGGCGTTCGGCGTCTATTGGGTGGTTTGGACGATCGCCAATATTGGCATCGCCAACGCGCTTTTGCGGCGGTTCGGCACGACGTTGAGGGACGACTTCGGGGTCCTGACGGTGACGCCACCGGCTTGGACCAGCATCGCCTTCGTCGGAGTGGTCGCAGTTTCGTTCGTCGCCGAGACGGCCTTGGAAGGATCGGTAACGGCCGTGGTCGCCCGCAACGCGGTGATCCTGATGGTGCTGATCTTCTTTCTGGTCGGCTTGTCAGTGGTTCATGTGATCACGATGGGCCGCCCGGCCCGGGGGCTGATCCTGACGCTGTTTTATGTGCTGGTCTTGGTGTCCGTGTGGCTCGCGCTCGTCGTCGCCGGACTTGGGATCATCGAGCAATGGGCCCGATTGCGTGAAAAGGCTTTGCGCAACAGGCCCGATGAGGAGGACTGATCATGGAAGTGATCTTGTTGCAACGGATCGAGAAACTCGGCCAAATGGGCGATGTCGTCAAAGTCCGCCCGGGTTTCGCCCGTAATTTTCTTTTCCCCAAGGAAAAGGCCCTGCGCGCAACCAAAGACAATCTGGCCTATTTCGAGACCCAGAAAGTCAAGCTCGAGGCCATCAACCTAAAGCAAAAGCAAGAAGCCGAAGCCGTCAAAGAACGTGTGCAAGGCAAGGCGATCGTCATCATCCGCCAAGCCGGCGAGAGCGGCCAGCTTTATGGTTCCGTCTCCGCACGGGATATTGCCGACCTGTTGGGCGACGACGACCTGAAGATCGGCCGCAACCAGGTCATCATTGACCGGCCGATCAAAACTTTGGGGCTGTTCCCGATTCAATTGCAGCTTCACCCGGAGGTGTTCGCCGACATCTCGGTGAATGTGGCACGGTCCCAGGAAGAGGCTGAGCAGCAGTCCAGCCGCGGCCGCGCCTTGACCCGAGCCGATCTTGAGGAAGAGGTCGAGAACGAGGCATTCAACGCGCCGGCGGAAACCCAGAATACCGAAACGGCTGACCAACCATCGGCCTGAGCCAACCCGTTCTCAAAGCCGTCTCTAGAGGCTCGCGACGCGAACGGTTCGGTTCCATATACCGAAGCAGGATCAAAAAGGGGGTACCATTGGTGCCCCCTTTTCTTTTGTGCTGGTCGTGCCGGAAACTCACTCCCTGGGTAAACATGGATGCATGGGATATTTACAGATGTGTTCGTACGATGATCTAATTATGACAAGTCCATGATGTAGGGCTCTGCCGAACGACAGTCCGCAAAATGTCGCGAGCCCAGATATATGGGGGAGAGTCGGATGCTGCTTGCACGGCTGATGGACCGGCTTATCAAGTCGGGCTCACTAACAATCATCGATAGCTCAAATCGCAAATTTCATTTCGGCGACAACCCACCGGAATCGGGCGTCGTGGTCCGTTTCACCGATCCGGCCTTGCCGAGAAAGCTGCTTCTTAACGGCCAGCTTTATCTCGGCGAAGCCTATATGGAGGGCACGCTGCAATTCGATCGCGGCAATATCGCCGAATTTCTGGACCTGATCAGTCGCAATATGGGCCTTAACGAAGAATTGCCGCTCGACCGGATCGGCCGCCCCTTTCGGGCCGTCCGCCGGATCTTCCATCAGTTCAACCCCGTCGAGCGGGCGCGCCGTAATGTTGCCCACCATTACGACCTTTCCGGCGAACTGTATGACCTGTTCCTCGATGCCGATCATCAATACTCGTGCGCCTATTTCGCCGACAACCACAATGATCTCGATCGGGCTCAACTCGAAAAAAAGCGACATCTTGCGTCGAAACTATACTTGCACGAACCGGGTCTGACGGTTCTCGATATCGGGTCCGGGTGGGGCGGCATGGGCCTGTATCTGGGCGCGATTGGCCAGTGCGATGTTACGGGCGTCACGCTGAGCCGGGAACAATACGAAGCATCCAATCGACGAGCGCATGAAAGTGGCCTCGCCAATCGGGTCGCCTTCAAAATGGCCGACTACCGGGATGTTGCCGGACGGTTTGACCGGATCGTATCGGTCGGCATGTTCGAGCATGTCGGCCTCCCGCATTATCGGACCTTTTTCGAACGGATAAGAGACCTGCTGACCGATGACGGGGTCGCGGTCATTCATTCCATCGGCCGAATGGACGGTCCCGGTATCACGAACCAATGGATTCGAAAGTACATCTTCCCGGGCGGCTATTCACCGGCTCTGTCCGAAGTTCTGCCGGTGATCGAAGACTGCGGACTTTGGGTCAACGATGTCGAAATCCTTCGCCTGCATTATGCCGAAACACTGCGACTGTGGCGCGAGCGATTCGCGGCCAATTGGGACCGCGCCGCGACACTCTATGACGAACGTTTTTGCCGGATGTGGGAGTTTTATCTGGCGGCCAGCGAGGCGACATTCCGCCATCGCGGGCATATGGTCTTTCAAATTCAGCTAACGCGCAACGTCGACGCCCTGCCCCTGATCCGGGACTATATGATCGACGACGAGCGGCGGCTCGCCGAGAGGGAAAAGTCGGTCCTGGGCAGCGTCTCCAACAGCGGCGGCGACCAGAGGGAAACGGCCAAGGCCTCCTGACCCGTTTTGCGACGGCCATCCATGGCAAAGCGGATTCGAGGGCGGTTCGGGCTGTCGCTTTCGGTCGTAAGCAGTTAGAGTGCGGTCATGCCAAACGACCCCATGTCCATGCCTGCGTCCGCGTTCCCGTATTCGGCCGATGCACCGCCCACGCCCTCGGCCCCAAACGGCCAGAACGGCGATGGCCGCGAAGGCGCCGTCAGCATGCCGTCCAACGAGGCGGCCGAAAAGGCGCTTCTGGGCGCGATCCTGTTCGATAACGAGTTGATCGACCGTGTTTCGGATTTCCTGAAACCGGATCATTTCTTCTGGCCGATCCATGGCCGGATATACGGCGCTTGCACGACCATGCGCCAAAGCCTGCGGGTCGCCGACGAAGTCACGTTGCAGCAATATTTCGAGGCTGATGGCGAATTGGAGACGATCGGCGGGGTCGGCTACATCGCCGACCTGTCGGCCTCTGTTGTCTCTCCCCGCTCGGCGGAAGACTACGCCAAGACCATCTACGATCTGAACGTCCGGCGGCAATTGATCAGGATCGGACAGGAAACGACCGACGAAGCTCTGGAATACGACCCGGATCTCGATACGCCCGATCTGATTCGCAGCGCGGAAGAAAAACTCTACACCCTGGCCAACGAAGGGGACTTCCGCAAGGAATTCGAGGCGTTCTCGACGATCATCGACCGCACGATCCAAACCGCCAGCGAGGCGTTGAATCGCGATACGGCCCTGACCGGCTGCACCACGGGGCTTGTCGATCTGGACCGCATGCTGGGCGGCCTCCAGAAATCCGATCTGCTGATTTTGGCTGGGCGTCCCGGCATGGGCAAGACGGCTTTGGCCACCAACATCGCCTTTAACGCCGCGCGCGCCCATGCCCGGAACGAGGGGCGCGAAGGTGCCGTCTGCGCCGTCTTTTCGTTGGAGATGTCGTCCGAACAGCTGGGCACCCGCATTCTTTCCGACGCGGCAGAAATCTCCAGCGAGAAAATCCGAAAGGGCGAAATCGCCCGTAAGGATTTCCCCCGCCTCGTCGAAGCCGCCCAGGACATCCGCTCAACCCCGCTATTCGTAGACGATACGGCGGGATTGACCATCGCCATGTTAAGAACGCGCGCCATGCGTCTGAAAAGACAACATGATTTGGGAATGATCGTGGTCGACTATGTTCAGCTCATGCGCGGCGCGGCAACCAACGGCCGGAATGCCGAGAACCGGGTCCAGGAGATTTCCGAGATCACGCGCGGATTGAAAATGATCGCCAAGGACCTTGATGTACCGGTCGTCGCATTGTCTCAGCTCTCCCGCGCAGTCGAGCAGCGTGAAGACAAGCGCCCCCAACTGGCCGATCTTCGCGAGTCGGGATCGATCGAGCAGGACGCCGACGTCGTGTTGTTCGTTTATCGCCCGGCCTATTATGAAGAGAAGAAGGAGCCCGAGGCCGGGACGCCGGAACACGCCGATTGGCAATCACGGATGGAACGCATACACAATATCGCGCAGGTGATCGTGGCCAAACAGCGTCACGGTCCAACCGGAACAGTGGACCTCCACTTCGAAGGGTCGTACACACGGTTCTCGAATCTTGAAACCCGTTTCGACGCCGACAGCGGATTATGAACCGGCCCAACCAGGGGGCGGACATGAATGACGCCCGGCCACCAAAGGGGAAACCCATACCGTGCCGTTGACGGACATCTCCATAACCGGTCGGGCAGCGGCCCGGGCCGGCGCGGTCCTGACGATCGACACCGGCGCGCTTGCCCGCAACTACAGCCGTCTGGTGGCGACCGGCGCGGCCGACGAAGTCGCTCCGGTGGTCAAGGCCGACGCCTATGGGCTGGGAGCGGCGGTCGTCGCTCCGGCCCTGTGGGAGGCGGGCGCGCGGATGTTCTTCGTGGCCCATCTCGACGAGGGTCTGGCCCTTCGGCAAACCCTGCCGCAGGCCCGAATCGGCGTTCTCAACGGTTTGATGCCGGGATGCGAAGCCGACTACGATCATGCGTCGTTGATGCCGGTGCTGAACCATAGCGGCGAGATTCAACGATGGAGCCGATGGTGCGAAGCCATCGGCACCCGCCGTCCCGCTTTCATACATCTCGATACCGCCATGAATCGGCTTGGCCTTTCCTGGGACGAACAAGAAGCGCTGGCCGACGATCCATCGCCATTGGGCACGATTTCAATCGCCGGATATATGACCCACCCGTCCTCGGCCGACGAGGTCGCCAGCCCGGTTCTCGACCGCCAGCGCGCCGTTTTCGACACCATCCGCGTTCACCTGCCGGCAGCGGCGGGCAGCATCGCGAATTCCCCGGCCATGTTCCGCCCGGCGGGCCGGGGGTTGGATTTCGCGCGCCCCGGATGCGCGCTTTACGGCGTCAATCCAACACCGGAAACCGATAATCCGATGGAAGCGGTCGTCACGCTGCATGCACGGGTCCTTCAGGTGCGAACCGTTCGGCGCGGCGAGGCGATCGGCTATGGGGGCACGGCGCCCGCGATCCGGCCGATGACGATTGCAACCATCGCCATTGGTTATGCCGATGGGTATCTCCGGGCAATCGGCAACATCGGCAATAATGGCCGGATGATCGTTGACGGCCAGTCGGTGCCCGTCATCGGCCGGGTCTCGATGGATCTGACGACGATCGACATCACGGACCTTTCCCTGTCCGCTCTTGCGGCGGGCGACTGGATCGAAGTGATCGGCCC
>LFIK01000663.1_pt1 | contig 26175 bp, 22 predicted proteins | sample 643401 | NCBI WGS metagenome assembly LFIK01 (sample SAMN03777447, study PRJNA286221) | soda lake metagenome | biome: soda lake; feature: Kulunda steppe; material: water; isolation source: sample T5-Br brine of Lake Tanatar-5 | place: Russia: Kulunda steppe | collected 2010-07
CAGTAAAGTAAGAGTGCGCTTGTACTCGCCGGCAGTATGCATCTCGATGTCCACATCATGCTTCTTCAGCAACCGATGAATATTGGGCAACTGGGCCACCACCCCGATCGACCCCACGATGGCAAACGGAGCCGCGAAAATTCGGTCGGCGATAGAGGCCATCATATATCCGCCACTCGCGGCCACCTTATCCACAGTCACCCAGAGGGTCAGCCCATGATCTTTCAGCCGTTGTAACTGCGATGCGGCAAGCCCATACCCTGGAACCACGCCTCCCGGGCTTTCCAGCCGCACGACCACAGTGTCTCCCGCTTCAGCAACCTGTAGCAGTGCGGTCACGCTCTGACTCAGCGCCTTCGCCTGAGAGGCCTGAATATCCCCTTTGAAATCAAGCACCCAGGCCTGTTTCTTCGTCGCCGTATCTGATGCTTTCTTGCGCTCCGCCTTTTGCGCCTTGCGCCATTGTTTGACCGCTTTTTTGTCCGGCAACACCGCAGCCTTCAGCTCATCACGCATCTTGTCCAGACGCCGCCCCAGGTCTTCAGTAACGATTTTGCCTTTTTTCGCGGCGCCTTTGTTCCGACTGGCGGCTGCGGCAACCATCAAAATGATCAGACCAATCGCCACCACTACGGTGAAGGCGCGTAACAGAAACAACAGATAATCCGTCCACATATTTCCTCCGGTAATCAATGGATACCAGAATCCTGATTTTCGTCAGGTTTCACTGGCATCAAAACGAACAGACTTTTAGACTGGCGACATCCTAACTTAAACTCGGAGAAAACGTTACATGACCGATCTCACCAAGCACTTTGCTGACTTCCAGTCACGTTTCAATGCCGATGCCGCCGCTGACATGGAGGAAGTTTTTCAGTTTGTAGTGGATGGCACGCCGTTTTATCTCGCCATAAACGATGGTACCTGCGACATGCAGGAAGGCGAGCACGATGACCCCAGCATTACCATTCGCTTGTCTGAAGATACCATGAAAGGCTTGATGACCGGGGACGTCAACGGCATGCAAGCGTTCATGACCGGCGAACTGAAAGTGGAAGGCAATATGATGCTGGCGACACAACTGGGCAAGCTGTTCAGTTTCTGATCGGGGCAAGGGCACCAGCCACTGTAGGAGCCACCACGGCAGGCCCGGAGGCAACAGACTGCTCATCTATCGCGTTCCATAGCCTCCTGAGCGGGCGCATTCACTGCCTGCAGGCGCAATGCCCGTGCCCGGTACTCCAGGGTAAATATGGCTTCATCGGCCAGTGGCAATAACGGCGTATGCAGTGACTCCGAAGCAAACACCAGACTGAGTGCATGATCCGCAACACGGTTATACCAGGGAGCCGCAACCTCTGAACGCTCGGTGTTCAGCTCCTGCTCCAACAAGCGGAAGCGACCCTCGAGGCGATTGACCACAAAATAATCCTGACGCTCACCAAAAACCAGAAACGCAGGGATCGACAACAAGGTGCCCCTTACCCGCCAGCTGTCGCCAGTGACCTCGTACCGATCCATATTCCGGTTTCGCGTCAGGCTCACTTCAAATTCATCACTCTCACGCATGGATAAGGTCAAGGTTCCCAGCAAGGCCGACGATTCAATCGGTTCGTACTGAAACAGCCGCACGGTGGCCAATACCAGAATCGCCGACAGCAACAATATGGACAAACCAAGCGTCCCGGCAACCAGGCCAATAAACCAACGGGTCCGCGCCAATATCCAGACCGCGAGCAGTAAAGTCAGAAAGCCGCCGATGGCCAACAAGGCAATAGTATAGTACATCAATCAAAGTCCTCAGCGAGGGGTGCCAGCGAACGCGACCTGCTGGCACCAGTCCTTAGTGATCGGGTAGTTGAGCCAGGCTTGCCCTGGCCAGACGAATCACATCATTGTTCTGCTGGCCACTCAGCAATCCTTCAAAGTAAAACTCCAGGCTACTCAAGGCATCGGCAAACGCGTCCAACTGCTCATTGGTGACACCAACGGTTTCCGACTGCAGGCGCTGTACGAAGTGAATGCACTGATCCACGATAGACACTGCCTCCGGAGAGTCCATGAAGGTCAAAGCGCCTTTGACGCCTCGAAGCGTCATCGGCACATTGTTCAGATGCATAGCGTCATGTTGACTGTCCATAAACGCGGATATGGCTCTTTTGCAGACCGAAATACCGGCTTCCATTTCGTCCAGTGCCGCCACTCTGGCCTGCTGCAGATAGCTGTTGCGAGCGCCCTCTCGACTGTCCTCCGCCGTTGCCCGCTGCCCTGTGTTGTGCAAACGGCTAACCGCTGACTCGGCGTACAAGACGGAATCAGCAATGCGCATCAGATTTTCCGCATTGGGTGCAGCGTTGTCTGGCCAACGGCGAACCTCTTCCCACATCCGGCGCATGACATTGGAAGGACTGTTTAAACCGACCATATCCAGAGTATCCGCGACCCGACCCAACTGGTCGCGCAGTGCATGCGCTGAGAAGTTGGTGTCGCCCTGTGCTGCAAGGTTCATGGTTTCCTTGATGCTGTTAAACTCGTCCTGCAACGCGCTGGAAACGCTATCAAGCACTGACTGCGCCGGCCCCTTCATCATCTGAACCTGGTCTTGCAACTGGCGGTTCGTGTAAGCCACTCGGATGTGTGGGTTTTGTTCCTGAAACACACGCAGACGCGGCGCGTCATCCACCGTCAGTGCAATGAAGTAAAGCGCATCCTGCACCATTACTTTCGGTGGTGGGCGAGTTAACGCCGTTTCGCCTTGTTGCAGGATGGCGCGCAGGCTTTTATCGATTTGCGCAAGCCATTGTCGACGCGTGGCCGGCAGTTGGTCACCTTGACTCTCGGCAATGCCTTCCGTCGCCATCGCGACGAGACGCCAATATTCACCATAACGGGTGCCAGCAAGTAGCCGCTGCACTCGTCGCAAGCTCAGCGCCAGATAGCGAAGTGCGCTGCGCGAGCGATCACCACGCAAAACGTGCAACAGGCCGGCCTGAAACATGTGCCGATATTTCTTGAGCAAGTGAATCTCTTCACGGGTCAACTGGTCTTGAGACGGAGTCGTTTCCGGCAATGTGTAATCAAAGCGATGAAAGCAGCCCTCGCGCAATGGTGGAGCCTTGCGCGCCTTGCGCAACTGGTTGATTATCGGCAACAGGATTTCGGGGAACGGTGCCTGCCCGAGTTCCTGAAATTCCAGATACTTGCCGACCATTACCACCGCCTGCATCAGGGTCTCATACTCCTGTTCATGCCGTTGTGGTGTTTCCACAGGCAGGAACTGAAGCAACTGTACCGCCTCCTCTGCCAGCAAAACCGCGCCCTGATGCTCAAGCATGGAAAAGGTGCCACGCAGTTGCTGAAAGGCATCCACACATTGCTGCCAATCATCCAGGCTCTGTGAAACGGCCAGATACTGCTCCAACGAGTGCTGCGCTGTCGCTACTGTCTTTTCCAATTCTGCTTTCAGCGCATTCAGCGTCGCTTTATTGGTCATTGTTATCGTGTTCCTTTGCCAGCGTTTGCGCCCACCTACATACAAGAACCGTTCATTGGCTCCCAATGCGGACACTTTACCCGATTAGCCAGTCCCCTTACAGCCTGAAAATTCAGCAAATGGTACCCAGTCTGCATAACTGAAAAACCTGACCGTCCCATCTGCCGGCCACGGCATTGCCAGTTTGTGACCTAACTGAAGAAGCTTTAAAATACCACGCCTATCCGATGCACCAACCTGAGCTCAATATGACCAGTCCTGCCCACGTCGCCTCTGACCACCAAATTAGCAGCCATCGCTTCTGCACCGCGCCGATGATGGATTGGACCGATCGCCATTGCCGCAGATTCTGGCGGCAACTGACTCAGCACGCCGTCTTCTATACCGAGATGGTGACCACCGGCGCCTTGACTCACGCCGAGCCAGCACGGTTTCTGGACTTCGATCCAGCGGAGCATCCCGTCGCCCTGCAACTGGGTGGCAGCGACCCGGGCGAATTGGCCCACAGTGCCCGCCTGGCCCAGCAGTGGGGGTATCGAGAGATCAACCTGAATGTCGGTTGCCCCAGTGATCGAGTACAAAACGGTATGATCGGCGCAGTACTGATGGGACACGCCCATCTGGTACGCGATGGCGTGGCCGCCATGCGCGAGGCCAGTACACTGCCGATCACGGTCAAACATCGCATCGGCATCGACGACCTGGACAGTTACGATTTTTTGCGTGATTTCGTGGGCACAGTAGCCCAGGGCGGCTGTTCAACTTTCATCGTGCATGCGCGCAAAGCCCATTTGCAGGGTCTGAGCCCAAAACAGAATCGCGATGTTCCACCCTTGAACTATGACCGTGTCTATCGGTTGAAGCAGGACTTCCCCGAGCTGGAAATCATTATCAATGGCGGCATACAAACCGCCAACGCAGCACCACATCTGCAACACACCGATGGTGTCATGATTGGCAGGGACGCCTGGCACAACCCCATGGCGCTGGCAGCAGTCGACCGGCTTTACTACCAGAACCAAAGCCGGCCCGACCCCAGCGCTCATGAAGTCGCTGAACGCATGGTGCCCTATATCGAACGACAATTGGAACAGGGTGAACGCCTTCATCACATCATCAAACCGTTGTTCAACCTTTTCCACAACCGACCGGGTGCACGGCAGTATCGTCGACACCTTAGTGAACAGGCGCATCGACCTGGCGCCGGCTTGACCGTATTCACCGAGGCGGTGAGGCGGGTACCAGAACAGGCACCCCAGCCCGACGAAGCGTTGCTGTAATGACTCGTGAACTGACCCAACTGTTTGATGACTGGCTGGCCGTCACTCAGCAGCTCACCGGGCTGGTACGCAAAGACGTGCCACAAAGTTGGATGTGGGGCACTGACCACCTCAATGAGACCATCCGTGCGCTGTGCGATGCGCTCACCGATGTCTGGTACCTGGATGGCCAGGACGGAAGAGCCACTCGTCGCCACATCGGGGTGTCCAAAGTCGGCCCAATTACCATGGGCCTGCTTACCCGCAGCAACGAACTGCGCACGCGATTTCATCAGGAGTTGTTGCAACTGAAGAAAAACCAGCCTGATGCCTGGCTCGAAACGTCAGCGCACCTGGCGCGTCGCGCTCGCCCCGTGCAGAACAACATGGAAGCGGAAGGGCTGGTGCGTTTACACCTGAAGCAATTCAGCCGCACCCTGCCCCTGCTTGACCGACGTCCGGACAAGATCAGTTTCACTTGGTACCGTAGCGGGCGTTCGATCAAACGACTGACCCGGGATGAAGTGCTGGCGAAACTGGAAAAACTGGGTGTTGAACAGACCCATATTGCGATTCAATACCGCAAACTCGCCAGCTTGCCGTCAACCGAGTTGTTGGCCCAGGTGCAAGACCAGGCCCCGTTAATCCGCGCCAACGTGCGTTACCCGGAAGGCGACCGCGAGGCGTTCAATGCCGCCATGCCGATCTTTATTCCCCTGGAAACAGGGGGCGGTTACAGCTTCCCGGAAATTGTCCCACCACCAGACCGCCCCCCGGAAGGCCGCACGCGCGCCCGGCGCAGTGATCAAAAGCTGGAAGATGAGCCGTTTATTCCCACCCTGCGGGTTTTTCGTTATCGGTAGTTGGTGGCTTCTGTGGGATGCGTGCCCCCACACCGATATCGCGGTGAGGGCACCGCTCCCACCAATAGCAGGAGGATCGAGCCACCACAGCAGGCCCTGGGGCAGCGCTTGCCTCTGCATAGGGCAGGATGCCCGATGAGCGAATCAAGGACAGGGATGTCCTTCTGAGCGGCAGAGGCAAACGGTGCCCCAGGGCCGGGCAAAAGCCACAGTTTTCGGGGCCATGGTTACAGGCGGTTAAGGCCGTTGAGGGCCGCTACGCGGTAGGCTTCTGCCATGGTCGGGTAATTGAAGGTATGGCTGACAAAATAAGACAGCGTATTGCCCTCACCCGGCTGCGCCATGATGGCCTGACCAATGTGCAGAATCTCCGCCGCCTGATCACCGAAGCAGTGAATGCCCAGCAACTCCAGGGTTTCGCTGTGGAACAGTATCTTCAGCATACCGACATCCTCGCCCGTGATCTGCGCGCGGGCTGTGTCCTTAAAATAGGCCTTGCCAACCTCATAGGGTATCTTTTCACCGGTCAGCTCGCGCTCGGTTTTGCCAACCGAACTGATCTCTGGAATGGTATAGATGCCGGTCGGGACATCATTCACAAATTGATTTTTACCATTATTGAGCGCGGCGTTGGAGGCACTCCGACCCTGGTCATACGCCGCACTGGCCAGGCTGGGCCAGCCAATCACATCCCCCACGGCAAAGATATTTTTTACCGCAGTTCGATACTCTTGATCGACCTCCAACTGGCCTCGACCATTCGGCGTCAGCCCCACCGACTCCAGATTCAGTTTTTCCGTATTGCCTGCCCTGCCATTGGCCCACATAAACGCATCCGCCTTGATGGACTTGCCACTCTCCAAGGTCAGTACAATGTGGTCTTTCTTACCTTCTACTTTCTTGAACGACTCGTTGTGTCGAATCAACACGCCGTTATGGCGCATGTGATAGCTCAGCGCATCAGAGATTTCATCGTCCATAAAGGCCAGCAGGCGTTCACCCGGGTTCACCAGATCCACTTTGACCCCAAGCCCGCTGAAAATGGAGGCGTACTCACATCCGATGACCCCTGCACCGTAGATCACTATCCGGTCTGGCGTATCAGTCATCGAGAGAATGGAATCACTGTCATGGATTCGTGGGTGCTTGAAGTTCACTTCTGGCGGGTTATACGGCCGTGAGCCCGTCGCAATGATAATATGGTTTCCCTTGATCACATCGCCCGCGCTTTCACCGCTCACCAGTTCCACATGGTGAGCATCCTTGAACCGGGCATCACCCGCGTATACGGTCACATGATTGCGCGCATAAAATCGCGACCGCATGGTGACCTGCTTCTGGATCACCGTATTGGCGGATTTCAACACCAAGGGAAAATCCATCATTTTAGGCTCTGAGATTGCACGAAACATGGGCGACCGATTGAACTTCATCAAGGCATCAACCGAGTGGCGCAACGACTTGGAGGGAATGGTTCCCCGGTGCGTACAATTACCCCCCACATCCAGACGACGATCAATAATGGCAACAGTCTGACCCTTCTTGGCAGCGTTCATGGCGGCACTCTCGCCCGCCGGCCCACTGCCAATAACAACGACGTCATACTTGAACTCTGCCATGCATTCTCCTTAGGGGGTGTTGTTGGTTCTTAGTTGGAAATAAACGATGAGCTGGCTACTTTTCGAAGTCAGTCGAAGGTCTACTTATCAGTCAGGACGCGTCATAAAAAGAAGAGCTACGCTTTTCTTTGGGCTCATCACTTCCTACGCCACTATCACACGCGTTCGGGTCGCCGCCACAAAGTTTGCAGCTGCCCTGGGAAACGCCATCGGCGCCAATGCCACCGCAACTCCCGGATATCGGTTTGCGGCCAAACATCACGCCAATGGCCATGCCGGACACGCCGAGCAGCATCAGTACCAATACCAACAGGAATACCGTCATCATGAGTCGTCCTCCTCCGCCAACAAGCGGATAAATTCGCCGGTGGCGGTTTCCTCGAAACCACCATCGGACCGTTCAATCAATAGCACTGACAGCGATTCGCGCTCTGCTGTCTCTTTGGCCTGTTCCGGCCCCATCGCCGTCAGCGCGGTTGCCCAGGCGTCAGCAAGCGTACTGTTTTCGGCGATCACTGATACCGAAGCCAGGTTATGATCCACCGGTCGACCAGAACGAGGATCGATGGTGTGGGAATAACGCACGCCATCCACTTCATAATAGTTGCGGTAATCACCGCTGGTTACAAGGGCCGCGTCTTCAATTTCCAATACCCGGTAAATACCACGCTGGGTCTCGTCCGGCTTCTCAATCGCAATACGCCAGGGCTCCCCATCGGGTTTGCCCCCTTGTATGTTCATGTCACCTCCCAATTCTATCAGAAATTGCGTGTGACCTTTATCCAAAAGGTATTCAGCAACTGCATCCGCACCATAACCCTTGGCTATACCAGCCAGGTCCAATTCTCGGTCAGCGGATTTGCGCAGGGCGGGTGGATCATCACGTACACTGATGGCAGACCAGCCCATACGCGCCTGCGCGGCTTCGATTTCCTCATCAGTGGGGACTTCTTCGGCTCGCCCCTGGGGGCCAAAACCCCAGATATTGACCAAAGGCAAGATGGTCGGATCAAACGCCCCATCACTGCGCTCCGCCACATCCAGACCAGCGGCAACCACAAAGGCGACTTCATCACTGACCGATACCCACTCATCCAGGTCGGCTTCATTGAACCGGGTCACGTCTGAGCGAGGTTCATAGGTCGACATGCTGCTGACCACTCGGTTGAGTGTGCGCTGAATACCGGTTTCCAGAGTCAGGCGTTCGTTCTCAGGGGCATACACAGTCACCGTGTAATTGGTGCCCATGGTGCCCCCGCTGAACCGTAATGGCTCATCCGGGTCACTGCTACAGGCAGAAACAAAAAGGAGTGCCATCAGGCACCCCTTTAAGCGGACAAGCCTATTGAAAGGCACTGTCATGTCATCAACCACCAAAGTCATCAAGCATGATGTTCTCGTCTTCGACGCCCATGTCTTTCAGCAACTTGATGGCCGAGGCGTTCATCATCGGTGGCCCACACATGTAGTATTCCACATCTTCCGGCGCCTCATGGTCCTTAAGATAGTAGTCATACAGTACGTTGTGAATGAAGCCAGTGGCACCGGTCCAGTTGTCTTCTTCCAACGGCTCGCTCAACGCCAGATGCCATTCGAAGTTGTCATGCTCTTCCTGCAACTTGTCGAACTCTTCCACATAGAAGGCTTCGCGATAGGAACGAGCACCGTACCAGAAGGTGATCTTCCGGTTGGTCTTGATGCGCATGAGCTGATCGAAAATGTGAGACCGCATCGGTGCCATGCCGGCACCACCGCCGATAAAGATCATCTCAGCATCGGTGTCCTTGGCATAGAACTCACCAAACGGTCCAAATACCGTCAGCTTGTCACCCGGCTTCAGGCTGAACACATAGGATGACATCTGGCCCGGCGGGTAATCCGTGCCCGGGGGCGGTGTGGCAATACGAATATTGAACTTCACGATGCCCCGTTCTTCCGGGTAGTTGGCCATCGAGTACGCCCGGGTAATGGTCTCATCGACTTTGGACTCGTACTTCCACACGTCAAACTTGTCCCAGTCACCCCGGAACTCTTCCTCGACATCGAAATCCTTGAATTTCACGTGGTGCGGTGGCGCTTCCAGCTGCACATAGCCGCCGGCACGGAAGTCCACGTTCTCGCCCTCCGGCAGCTTCAGAGTCAGTTCCTTGATAAAGGTCGCTACGTTCGGATTGGCTTCCACCGTGCATTCCCAGCGTTCGACGCCAAAGAATTCTGCGGGTACACCAACCTTCATGTCCTGCTTAACTGGCACCTGGCAGGACAGACGCCAACCCTGTTTCAGTTCGCCCTTGGTGAACGCAGACGTTTCTGTGGGCAATGGCTCACCGCCGCCTTCAAACACCTGACATTTGCACTGGGCACAAGAACCACCGCCACCGCAGGCGGAGCTCAGGAAGATACCGTTATTGGCCAGGGTGCCGAGCAGCTTGCTGCCGGCCTCCACCTTGATGGCCTTGTCCGGGTCTTCATTGATTTCTATGCTGACCTCGCCGGTGTTCACCAGCTTGGAGCGGGCCGCCAGAATCACCGCCACGAGCAACAGCACGATGACAATGAAGAGCACAACCCCCAATGTAATTTCCAAAAACATGTACTTACTCCCGGTTTAAAGCTGGATGCCTGAGAATGACATGAAACCCAGAGACATCAGGCCCGTCGCTACGAAGGTGATGCCCAGGCCACGCAGTCCCGGAGGAATGTCGCTGTATTTCAACTTCTCGCGGATACCCGCCAGCGCGGCGATAGCCAATGCCCAGCCGGCACCAGCACCCAGTCCATAAACGACTGACTCAGAGAAGTTATAATCTCGCTCCACCATAAACAAGGACGCCCCCAGAATCGCGCAGTTCACCGTAATCAACGGCAGGAATACCCCCAGCGCGTTATAAAGCTTGGGTACGTATTTATCCAGGAACATCTCGATGATCTGAACCAGTGCCGCAATGACACCGATGTAACTGAGGTAACCCAGGAAACTGAGGTCAACCGCCGCCAGGTCTTCGCTGACCCAGGTCAGTGCGCCTTCTTGCAGTACATAGGTGAAGATCAGGTTGTTCACCGGTACGGTCACACCCAATACCACAACAACCGCAATCCCCAGTCCGACAGCGGCTTCCACTTTCTTGGAAATCGCCAGGAACGTACACATCCCCAGGAAGAAGGCCAGCGCCATATTCTCGACGAATATGGCGGTAATAAACAGACTGAGCAGTTCTTCAAACATTAGAACGCCTCCTTGTTCACGTTGGCCCGAATCTCGTATTCGTCTTCCTCAATCTGCTCAGGCTTCCAGACACGCAATGCCCAGATCATGAAGCCGATGATAAAGAACGCACTGGGTGGCAACAGGAACAGACCATTGGGCTCATACCAGCCGCCCTCCGCTACCGGCTGCAGGATCTGCACACCGAACAATGAACCGGCACCGAAGAATTCGCGGAAGAATGCCACGATCATCAGCACGATCGAATACCCCAACGCATTACCCAGACCATCAATAAACGCAAGGCCCGGCGGGTTCTGCATGGCAAACGCTTCGGCACGACCCATCACGATGCAGTTGGTGATGATCAGACCCACAAATACGGACAACTGCTGTGAGATGTCATAGGCGAACGCCTTGAGAATCTGATCGACCACGATCACCAGTGAAGCAATGATCGTCATCTGTACAATGATGCGGATATTACTGGGAATCTGACTTCTTATCACCGCAATAAAGAAGTTGGACAGACAGAGTACAAAGACCACCGCCATACACATGACAAGGGCCACGGTCATGCTGGTGGTTACCGCCAGAGCGGAACAAATACCCAGAATCTGCAACCCGATAGGGTTGTCATTAAACAACGGGTCCAACAGGACCTTTTTGGATTGTGAGGCCATATCAGAGTTCCTCCGAGCGCAGATTTTCCAGGAAAGGCTTGAAGCCGCGGTCGCCCATCCAGAACGCAATCATGTTGTCGACACCGCGACTGGTCAGTGTGGCACCCGACAGCCCATCAATATGATGCTCTTCAGGAATGCCGCTGCTGCGAGTCACCCGCAGCGCTACTTCGCCATCGTCGTCATATATTTTCCGACCCGGCCATTGCTGGATCCAGTTTGGATTGTCGATTTCACCGCCCAGACCGGGCGTTTCAGCATGATCGTAGAAGCCAAGACCGGCGACTGTATTCAGATCATTCTCCAAAGCCAGAAAGCCGTACATGGTTGACCATAAGCCATAGGCACGAACCGGCAGAATCACGATTTCCAACTCATCGTCGTCATCGCGTACCAGGTACACCAGAGAGTAGTCCTCACGCCGATTGAGGCCAGCAATATCTTCCCGGCCCGGAATGGCCTGAGACCGTTCCGGATCACGCGCTGCCTGACGCTGGTTGAAGGTATCTGGATCGATATCATCAACGAACTCACCAGTATCCAGGTTGATCACCCGGGTTTCGATATCTTCAAACTGCTCGTCGATGGACATCCCCTGCTCGAAGATACCCGCCGCCTGCAGCACATTGTATTTCCGATCTTGCTCAGCATTGGCCTGCTGCATGGGGCGCAAGGTGACGGCCGCAGCCGACACCACGATGGCGCATACCAGGCAGACAGTAAATGCCACCAGTATAATATTCTGAATCGAATTTTTATCACGCTTGGACACGAGCAGCCCTCCGCTTGATGTTGCCTTTGACCACATAGAAGTCGATCAAGGGCGCAAATATGTTGGCAAACAGTATCGCCAGCATGATCCCTTCCGGGAATGCCGGATTGACCACCCGGATCAGCACCGTCATCACCCCGATGAGGCCACCGAACCACCATTTACCCAGATTGGTCATCGACGCTGATACCGGATCTGTGGCCATGAACATCATGCCGAAAGCAAAACCGCCCAGTACCAGGTGCCAATACCAGGGCACTTCCATCAGCGGATTGGTTTCCGAGCCCACCATATTGAACAGCGTGGAGGTTAATATCATGCCCACCATGACCCCGGCGACGATCCGCCAGTTGGCAATGCCCATGATTAACAAGACCGCACCCCCCGCGAGAACCAGCAGGGTCGATGTTTCACCCATGGAGCCCTGAATGGTGCCCAGGAAAGCCGAGGTCCATTCGATGCCACCATCAACCATCTGGCTGACACCGCCATCCTGAGCCAGGCTGAGGGGTGTAGCGCCGGAGAAGCCGTCTACCGCCGTCCAGACCTCATCCCCGGACATGGCGGCCGGGTAGGCAAAGTAAAGGAAAGCACGACCGGTCAGTGCCGGGTTGAGGAAGTTCTTGCCGGTACCACCGAACACTTCCTTGCCCACCACAATACCAAAGGTGATGCCCAGCGCCACCTGCCAGAGCGGGATGGTGGGCGGTACAATCAAAGCGAACAACACGGAGCTGACGAAAAAGCCTTCGTTGACCTCGTGTTTGCGCACCGTGGCAAACAGCACTTCCCAGAAACCGCCGACAATAAAGGTGACGGCGTACACGGGCACAAAGTGCCAGAAACCATACCAGAAGTTGTCCCAGATACTGGACGGGTCATTGCCCGCAAACATGCTGATAAACACATGCCGCCAGTTTTCGGTCAGGTCCAGACAACCGGCAATGGCCGTATTGGCCTGATAACCGATGTTCCACATACCGAAGAACATGGCCGGGAAGGTACACACCCAGACCGTAATCATGATGCGCTTCAGGTCCATACCATCACGCACGTGAGCCGTCGTTTTGGTCACACTGCCGGGGCGATAGAAGAAGGTATCAATCGCTTCATACAGCGGATACATCTTCTGGTACTTGCCCCCTTCGTGAAACTGCGGCTCCAGATCATCAAGAATTTTACGAATACCCATAATCCTCAGCCCTCTTTCTCAATGGTGGTCAGTGCATCCCGGAGGATGGGGCCGTACTCGTACTTGCCCGCACACACGAAACTGCACAGCGCCAGATCTTCTTCATCCAGCTCCAGTGCACCCAGTGCCTCCGCTTGCTCCAGATCACCACTGGCAATTGCGCGCAGCAATTGCGTGGGCAGGATATCCAGCGGCATTACCTTCTCGAATTGGCCCAACGGCAACATAGCCCGCTCTGAGCCTTCGGTTGAAGTATCAAAATCAAACTTCTTGTTGCCAAACAACTTGGACACATAAATATTCAAAACCGAGAACCGGTTCTTGCCCGCCCGCAGATAATGCATCAACGGACGATCCGTGCCTTCACGGAGTGCGCTTACCTGCAAATGGTAACGCCCCAGATAAGCCACTTCGTCAATGACCGAACGGCCACCCCAGACAGAACCCGAAATCAAGCGGGTCTCGTCCGGATCACCCTTGAGTTCACCGGCAGTGAGTTCCTGCAGGTTGGCCCCAATGCGGGTGCGTAACAACCGAGGTTCTTTTGCCATGGGGCCACCCAACGCGATCACCCGGTCCGTGCTGATACGACCCGTGGTAAACAGTTTGCCTACTGCAATCACGTCTTGATAGTTCACCGTCCAAACGGTTTTTTCCAGCGCCACAGGCTCGAGGAAATGAATGTGGGTACCCACATTACCTGCTGGGTGAGGACCCGCAAACTGCTCCACCTGAACGCTGTCAATAACGTCCGGCTTCACATCAGCAGCGGCGGTGACATAGGTCTTGCCGCTGGTCAGCTTGCTGAGCACAGTAAGACCGTGTTTGAAAGCCTCAGACTCTTCTGCCAGCACGACGGCTGGATCAGCGGCCAATGGATTGGTATCCATGGTATTGACGAAAAGCGCGACCGGTTCGGCATCAATCGCCGGAACCCTGCTGAACGGTCGCGTGCGCAACACCTGCCAGACACCGCTCTTGACCAGGTTATCGACCACCTGCTCACGGGTCAGGCTGTCCAGTTTCCCGGCATCGTACTGCTCAAAGGTTTCTTCTTCGTCACCACTTAGCTCAATCACCAGTGATTGAAAAACGCGACGCTTGCCTCGATTAATGGCTTTGACCACACCGGCCCCGGGTGCTGTGTAGGTAACCCCTTCGGTTTTTTTGTCGGTAAACACCGGTTGACCGAGCTTGACGCGGTCCCCCTCCTTTACCAACATCGTGGGCTTCATGCCATGGTAGTCATAGCCGACCAGCGCCACGGTTTTCACCGGGTTACCCTCTGCCAGGGTCTGTGCGGGCTCACCAGTAATCGGAAGGTCCAGACCTTTCTTGATTGTGATCATAGTGTATTGCCCGTTCTGATTTTAAAACGTTGGTGCAACAGGCCACTGTCGCAGACAGCAGGCCCATTGGTTGAAATTCTTTGCATCAGTGAGAGGTGACGGCACAGGCGTCTATGACAGGGCATCTGAAGCGTTCCACCAGACTGCCAAACCATTCGCGCATTCACCCCCGGAATTTGGGCGTTAGTATAATGGTCAAAGGACCGTATTGCCACACCCTACGGCGAGTAAAGCACTCTCAATCTGCAATCCTCGAACGCGGTAATACCCAGTGCTGCAGCATTCACTTCAAGCCTGCTACAATAGCGCCCTTTTTGATTCTGACGAGGTCAATTCGTGGGCAGAGACGCCACTGAGCTACTGGATTCCACCCCCGGCCGGGTTCTTACGGGCGAACTTCCAGCCCAACCAGGTGATCGCCGCACCTGGGGGCAACTGCCGCCCAGCGCCGATGCCTGGGCACTGGCGCACCTGATTCAGCGTCACTCCGGCCAAGTAGTCATTATTGGTGAGCAGGCTGCCGACCTGGAGCGACTGCAGCGGGAATGCAGTGTATTTCTGGCTCCGCAACGCCCCCTGCGCTGGCTTCCCGACTGGGAGATTCTGCCCTACGACCTGTTTTCACCCCATCAGGACATCATTTCAGACCGCATCAGCACCCTGTATGAACTGAATCTGAGCGGCAAAAAGGCCGTGACGCCGACGCCCGTGTTCGCCACCCTGAGCACGGTTTTGCACCGTTTTATACCCACTGATTACGTCGCCCAATGGACCATCAAACTGGCAGTGGGCGACCCGCTGAACCCGGATCAGTTTCGCGACCGCCTGCACCACGCCGGCTACCAGCATGCCAGCACCGTGACCGACCACGGCGAATTCACTCTGCGCGGCGGGCTGATTGATGTGTTCCCCATGGGATCGGACGCCCCCCTGCGGCTTGAACTGTTCGATGACGAGATCGAATCCATCCGCCTGTTCGACCCGGAAACCCAGCGCACGCGCAAACCGGTCGAAAAATTCGAACTGCTGCCCGGGCGCGAGTTCCCGTTCACCGATGACGGCATTGCTCGTTTCCGAGAAGCATTTCGCGCCGATTTCGACGTCGATCCTCGCCAATGCCCACTGTATCAGGACATTTCCAACGGTATCGCGCCCGCCGGTATCGAATATTATCTCGACCTGTTCTTCGATCAGCTGAGCAGTTTCTTCGATTATCTACCGGACAACACACTCATCGTCACTCTCGGCGACCTGCAGGCCGAAGCCGAACACTTCCTGCATGATGTCAGCAGTCGTTACGAAAACCGGCGGCACGACGTCACCCGGCCGATTCTGCCACCGCACCGCATCTATTTGCGCACCGACGAAGTCATGCAGCGCCTGAAGGGCTTCCCCCGTATCCGCCTGCAGGCAGACGACGTCTCCGGTGCTGGCACCACCAATGCCGACACTCGGCCTCCAGCCAACTTCCCCATTGATCACCGGGCCAATCGACCCATGCAGGCGGTTACGGCCATGTTGGCAGAAACCGACTATCGCGTACTGTTCTGCGCCGACACCCAGGGGCGGCGTGAGAGCCTGCTGGACCTGCTGAATGATGCCGGCATTCGCCCGGAGGTAGTCGACCGGGTAGAAGACTTTGTACACGGTGACCAGACGCTGGCCATCACCGTGGCCCCGCTCAGTAATGGCATCGAGTTACCCTCATTGCACCTGCGTCTGGTCAGTGAAAGCCAATTGTTCGGCGAGCGCACCGTCTCCGCTTCAGAGCGCCGTGCCAGCACGGAATTCAACAGTGCCGAACTGGCCATTCGCAACCTGGCCGAACTCAAGCCCAACCAGCCGGTGGTGCACCTGGATCATGGCGTGGGTCGCTACCGTGGCCTGGAAACCCTGACTGTCGATGACCAGGCCAACGAATTTCTGAAGCTGGAATACGCCAATGAATCCACCCTGTACGTGCCAGTCACCAGCCTGCACCTGATCAGTCGCTACGCCGGTGGCGAAGACAGCCACGCGCCCCTGCACAAACTGGGGTCCGAGCGCTGGAGCACGGCGCGCCGCAAGGCCGCCGAGAAAATTCGCGATACCGCCGCCGAGTTGCTGGACGTCTACGCCCGCCGCGAAGCCAAACAAGGCCATGCGTTCCCGCCCGTGGGTGAAGACTACCGCCGCTTCAGTTCGGAATTTCCGTTCGAAGAGACCCCGGACCAACAGGTCGCCATCAACGCCGTGATACAGGACATGACCCGGGGTCAGCCCATGGACCGCCTGGTGTGTGGCGATGTCGGCTTCGGCAAGACCGAAGTCGCCATGCGGGCGGCGTTTATTGCTGCTCACGCTGGCAAGCAGGTGGCGCTGTTGGTACCTACGACCTTGCTGGCACAGCAACACTACGACAGCTTTGTCGATCGCTTTGCCAACTGGCCGCTGCGCATTGAAGTGCTGTCGCGGTTTCGCACCGGCAAGGAGACCGACCGTGTGCTGGCCGACCTCACCAACGGCAAGGTCGACATAGTAGTTGCCACCCACAAGTTGCTGTCCAAGGACATCAAGTTCCGTGACCTGGGATTGCTGGTCGTGGACGAAGAGCACCGTTTCGGGGTGCAGCAGAAAGAGAAAATCAAGGCCCTGCGAGCCAATGTGGACATACTGGCGCTCACCGCCACGCCGATTCCGCGCACGCTGAACATGGCCATGTCCAGCATTCGGGACCTGTCCATTATCGCCACGCCACCAGCACGCCGCCTGTCGGTAAAAACCTTTGTCCGCGAGCGCGATGACGCCCTGATCAAGGAGTCCATCTACCGGGAAATCCTGCGCGGCGGGCAGGTGTTTTTCCTCCACAACGAAGTCAAGGACATCAACCGGATTGCCGAGTCCATTGAAGAGGCGATTCCAGAGGCCCGAGTCAGCATCGGCCATGGCCAGATGCGCGAGCGTGACCTGGAAAAAGTGATGTCGGACTTCTATCACAAGCGCTACAACGTGCTGGTATGTACCACCATTATCGAAACCGGCATCGACATTCCGTCGGCGAACACCATCATCATTGATCGTGCCGACAAGTTCGGCCTGGCGCAATTGCACCAGTTGCGGGGCCGTGTTGGTCGCTCGCACCACCAGGCCTACGCCTACCTGCTGACCCCGCACTGGAAAAGCCTGACCGCCGACGCCAAGAAGCGACTGGAAGCCATCTCGGAAGCCCATGATCTGGGTGCAGGCTTTATGCTGGCCACCCATGACCTGGAAATCCGGGGCGCCGGGGAACTGCTGGGCGAAGAGCAAAGCGGGCACATTGAATCGGTCGGCTTCAGCCTCTACATGGAAATGCTGGAAGAAGCCGTAGAAGCGCTGCGCTCGGGCAAAGAACCGAGCGTAAACCTGAGCAATATCAGTCACGTGGAAATTAACCTGCACATTCCCACGTTGATCCCCGAAGACTATTTACCGGACATCAACACCCGGCTGACGCTCTACAAGCGCATCGCCAGTGCTGCCGACGATGAAGCCCTGAAAAACCTGAAGATAGAAATGATCGATCGCTTCGGTCTGCTGCCCCAGCCTTTAACCAATCTTTTCAGGGTAACCTCACTGCGACACCGCCTGGAGGCGATGGGAATTGATAAACTGACCGCCACGGATGCCGGCGGTGTGATCGAGTTCTCGGCGCAGACTCAGGTTGATCCCTTTACCATCGTCAAGCTGGTACAATCTCGACCAGCAACGTATCAGATGCGTCAGGGCGACCGGGTGGCGTTCAGCGAACCATCCAGTGACGCTGAGCAACGGTTTGAGGTTGTGGAAAAGGTACTGGACGACCTGGGCCGGTCGCCAGCTTAGGAAAACAGGCCACAACTTGTTGCGTTGCGGACCACCAAGACGCCATCGAACACCGGGTTCAGGCACCAGTTACAGGACAGATCATGCATAAGGTTTTTTCCCTAACCAAGGTTCTTCCCCCAGCCACTTTATTGGCGCTTGTTGCATCGGCGTTACCCACTGCGTCATTGGCACAGGAAGACAACCCCAATGTGGGTCGCTGGTACCAGGTCGAGATTATTCTGTTTCAGCAACGCGAAGAATCCGACGTCAATGAAACCTGGCCTCGCTTCCCCGACCTGACCAGCCTTGAGCATAGCCAGTCATTACGCCAGGTCCCCGACAGTGATGAGGAACTGCTCCGCCCGATACCGGCCAGCAGCCTGCACCCACCAGAAGACCTGCCATCGCGGTGGCCGCTGGTTGATTTTCTGGAAGGCAAAGAAGAACCCATGGTGATTCTGCCCAAACCACTGTTGCAGCTCACCGAGGAAGCCGAACGCCTGCATGATAGCCGGGGGCGACGGGTCATATTGCATACGGGCTGGAACATGCCCGTGTCGGCACAGGCCGATACCGATTACATTCGACTGTTCGACGGCACCCCCATCGACGGTCATTATGAGCTGGACGGTACGCTGGGTATTTATGTAGGGCGGTTCCTGCACGTCCAGACCGACCTGAACCAGACTCGGTACGAGCGGACCCAAGAGCCCATGACACTCATGCGTGAAGACCTGCCAGCAGAAAGCCTGGAACCTGGTAGCACCCCTGTCCCTCTGCGGCAGGACGTAGGCTCGACTTTCCGCTTCGGCCCTTCGCTGGTGCCAGTGGAAAGCGCCCGCTTTCAGGAAAGTCGACGCATGCGAAGTAATGAACTGCATTACATCGACCACCCGCAACTGGGCTTGATCATTCAGTTCACGCCCTATACACCGGTGGAAATTTCATCCAGTGGTGAAATGCAGGAAGGCGGCCTGAGCGACGATTTGGAAGATGATCTCGAAGAGTTCGAAGGCGCCGAGGATCTGGATGACCCGGAAAGCACTCAGGGCGTAGAAGACTTTGAAGGTGTCGAAGGCGTGGAAGCCGACTGACCGGACTGGGGCAAACCTCACGAGGCGTCAAGCGCTAATCGTCCAGTCTGGCCGGACGCCGGGTCCGGCCAGACTGATGACTCACTCCTCGTAGAAGATACGAACCGCCTCACTGATCACATCCCGCACGTCTACCATACCAACGGTCAGCGTGGCCTGAATGTCTTTCAGGGTAATCAGCTTGTTGCTCTTGCCAGCCGCCGGGTTTACCACCAGCGCTATGGACCCGTAATTCAACTTCAACTCCCGAGCCAACGCTGCTTCCGGCATGCCGGTCATGCCCACCACATCACAGCCATCGCGTTCCATGCGCACGATCTCGGCCGCCGTCTCCAGCCGTGGCCCCTGTGTTACCCCATACACCCCACCGTCAGCAAAGGACTTGGCAGCTTCGCGAGCGGCGCGGCGCAGCGTATCCCGCAGGCCTTCCGAATACGGGTAGGACAGGTCCACATGGCGCACATGGTCCATATCGCCTTGATAATACGTGTGGATTCGTCCCCAGGTGTAATCGATGATCTGATCCGGCAATACCAGAGAGCCAGTGGGCATCTTGTCCACCCGAATACTGCCCACGGCATTGACTGACACAATGTCCGTTGCATAAAGTTTCTGCAACGCCCAAAGATTGGCCCGATAATTCACCTGATGCGGCGGAATCCGATGCGGGTGACCATGACGAGCCAGGAACAACACCCGGTTGCCTCCCATATCACCTTCCAGAATCGGTGCCGACGTCGGCCCATAGGGTGTCTGTACGTCATGGGCATTGATTACCTGTAAACGACTCGGTTCAGTCAGGCCGGTGCCACCAATAATGGCGATGGTGCGTGTCATCTTCGCGGGACTCCTATTCTCTCTCGTACGCCTTGGTTGGGTAGATCACTGTCGACGGTCGACCGTGAATCAATCCGGTCAGGTTAAATCTATTTTTGTGCTTTTGCCAATGCCTGCGCCCGGAAATGAACACCAGGTCGCAAATTTGGTCGTGTAGGAAGTGCCATTGGCCCTGACCCTGGCGCCATTTTTCCGGCTCTGGGGCAGCACTCGCCCCTGCCGCTCAGAAGGACATCCCTGTCCTTGATTCGCTCACCGGGCATCCATGCCCTATGCAGGGGCGAGTGCTGCCCCAGAGCCTCCTTTTATGCTTTTTTGTCACTGTAGGAGGGGCCCTTGGCCCCGACCTCGCGGCCGTCGCGGCCGTCGCGGCCGATGACCGCTCCTACATTACCACCTTATTCCGGCCTGCCTGTTTCGCCTTGTACAACGCCTCATCCGCCCGTTTCAAAATGGCCTCCGGCGCCTCCCCGGGGTTACGCAGCGCACAACCGATACTGATGGTAATGTTCACCGTTTTCTCGGTGCCACCGCTGCCTCGCCGCTGCTTACCGGTTTTTTTATCCTCCGGGCGATCTTCATTTTGGCGCAACCGCATCGGGTAAGCCTCCACTTCAGCCCGCACCGATTCCAGTTTCTTTTTAATGTCTTTTTTGCGGTCATGACTGAACACCAGGGTGAACTCTTCACCGCCATAACGGAATGCCTGCAGTCCACTCTGCTTGTTCAGGATAAACCCGAGTAATCGCAACACCTGATCCCCTACTTCATGGCCCCAGGTATCGTTAAACCCTTTGAAATGGTCCACATCCAGCATCGCCACCGCCGATTTACGGCCCATTCTACGAAGTCGGTTTTCCAGTGCGCGACGTTGCGGCAGCCCGGTCAGCTCATCGATGTACGCGAGATGTACCATGCGGTAGGCCAGTGCGATCAACAGGCCCGTCGTGGCAGCAACCGTCATCCAGCCCGAAGCATTGTCCCGGTCCAGCAGCGCATAGAACAGAATCAGTGCCAGCCAGGCATTGGCCTGCCCCCAGGCGCTGGGATGCGTCGCCCGGGATGTCACCAGAGCAAGCCACAGAAAAGTCAGCGACGCCAGCCACCAGATGTGCATCCAGCTCAGAAATATCGCGCTGAGCGGTCGCTGGTAGAGCATGTCTGGCAAAGCCAGCGCTAACAGCCACTCCGCCAGCGGCAAATAGGGCATGACGGCCGGAAGGACCGCGCAGGCAACCAGCAGGATCAAACCAGAAAATGAGGGGATCGACGGTAAGGGCACCACCGTCAGCAACAGCATCACGATAGACATGAACAACGGCAGCACTTGATAAAGCGCGGCGACTTCAGGTTCTGCCAGTGGGCGCTGTAACCCTACCTGTGCGGCCCAATAATGGCCTGCCAATAACGCCAGCCAATACAGATAATCGGTCTGCCGCATCAGCGCTGCCACCACGGCCAACAGCCCCATCACCGCAAACGCGGTTGCCGGAAATGGTACCGCCTGATGAAACGCCGCCTCCGGCCAAAAACCCTGCACCAGCGCCAGTGCCAACACTGGTGACAGAATCAGCAGCGGCATGGGTTAAGCTCTGGCCTCAGCGTAGGCCCAGTCCAACCAGGGCAACAGAGCCTCCAGATCACTGGCTTCTACCGTCGCACCACACCAGATGCGCAAGCCCGAAGGCGCATCCCGGTAGCCGGCAATGTCATACGCGACACCCTCGGCTTCCAGCAGCTCGACCATGGCATTCACCTGATCCTCGCTGGCATCCAGCACGAAACAGACCGAGGTATTGGACCGCTCGTCCGGATTTTCTGCCAAAAAGCGAATCCAGTCACGCTGGGCCACAAAGCCTTCCAATACGGCGAGGTTGGCTTGCGAACGTCCAATCAACCCGGACAACCCACCCAATGACGCCGACCAATCCAGTGCATCGATGTAATCCACCACACACAGCATGGACGGCGTATTAATGGTAGAGCCGACAAAAATGCTCTCGTTGAGCTTGCCCTTCTGAGTCAGGCGGAACAGTTTGGGCAGCGGCCATGGTGGGGTATAACTTTCCAACCGCGCCACCGCTCGCGGTGACAGGATCAACATCCCGTGCGCACCTTCACCACCCAACACTTTTTGCCAGGAGTATGTGGCCACATCGATTTTGTGCCACGGGATCTCCATGGCGAACACCGCCGACGTGGCGTCACAAATGGTCAGGCCCTCGCGATCATCGGCAATCCAGTCGCCATCAGGCACTTTCACGCCAGAAGTAGTGCCATTCCAGGTGAACACCACATCATGGCTGAAATCCACCGACCTCAGGTCCGGCAGCTTGCCGTAATCCGCCGTCAGTTCGCGCACATGATCCAGCTTCAACTGAGTGTTGATGTCAGTTATCCAGCCACGGCCAAATGACTCCCAGGCCAGCACATCCACCGGCCGCTGACCCAATAGCGACCACATGGCAATTTCCATGGCCCCGGTGTCGGACGCAGGCACAATGCCGACGCGGTAGCCCTCGGGCAGTTGCAAAATCTCATGAGTCTTGTCCACGGCCTCTTTCAAGACCTGCTTACCCAGCGCCGAACGGTGGGACCGCCCCTGCACACTCAGGTCCAAAGCCGACACATCATAACCCGGGCGTTTGCTGCACGGGCCGGAGGAAAAATTGGGATTGGCAGGTCGTACAGCCGGTTTCATTAACACCCTCTGACACTTGGCAAGTGCTGCAACGTCAAGCACTGCAACAGGAAATATGGTGACCCCGGCGCGATTCGAACGCGCGACCTGCCGCTTAGGAGGCGGCTGCTCTATCCTGCTGAGCTACGGGGCCGTCTGGTAAAACCCAAGGTGGATCAAACACTTGGCGATGATAAAGGATCACCCGGGGTTTTGCACCCCACTAACCACCCACTGACAACCCACCTCAACCGTCAGGCGCCCCACTACACAAGACAGACCACCACTGCTTGCACTACAATTCGTCGCCAGCAAGCATCAAACAGGGTCGCAGCAGAATGGACACATTATTTGAAGAAATGGCAGAAAAACTGGACGACCTGGCGGGGCCTGACACCCTCGACGGTGAGGGCGTGCACGGCGCGTTAACGGCTTGGGCGGTGACCGGAAAGAGCGAACTGCCGGAGGGGTTTGACGCCCACGTGCTGGGTGAAGACCTGGGCAATGTATCAGCCGACGACCGCCAGGCACTGACCACGCTGTGGGCCGAGTTACTCAACGAGATACTCAACGGCCTATACGACGACAGCGAGCTCGCCCTGCCCTTTGACACTACTCTGCAATGGGAGGATTCTGACCAGCAAGCCTGGTGCCTGGGCTTTATGGAAATGCTGTTCGCGCAGGAAAACGCCTTCAGCCATGTGCGCGAAGACGCGCTGGCGGAACTGCTGCTGCCGATTCAAGTAGGTTCAGGGTTGTTTGTTAAGGAGGCAGAATTCAAAGACATCTACAAGGACGACGCCCTGTTGGCGAGCCTGTTGCAGCAAATTCCCGAGGTACTGGTCGACCTCTACCTCCTCTGCAACGCCCCGGAATAACAAACACTTGGGAGGGGTGCCCTCACCCCGATTCTGAGGAAGCTTTTTGTGGGAGGGGTGCCCTCACCCCGATTCTGGGGAAGCTTTTGTGGGAGGGGTGCCCTCACCCCGATTCTGAGGTTGGCGCACCCTATCGGCGTGGGGGCACGCCTCCTACAGAAGCAAATGAGGCCCTCCTACAGTGACAGAGGCATAATAGGAGGCTCTGGGGCAGCACTCGCCTCTGCATAGGGCATGGATGCCCGGTGAGCGAATCAAGGACAGGGATGTCCTTCTGAGCGGCAGAGGCGAGTGCTGCCCCAGAGCCGGTAAAACGGCGCAAGGGTCGGGGCCAAGGGCCCTTCCTACAGCTTCCCACCCCACATGCAATCCGGCGAATCCGGCGCTTCGCCAGTCCACTCTTCCGGGGCATAGGCATGCACGGCCAGCGCATGCACGGGCCCGGCCATTTCGTCAGCCAAGGCGGCATAAACCTGCTGATGACGTTTCACCGGCAGCATCCCCTGCAGACTCTCCGCTACCACGGTCACCTTGAAATGGGTCTCTGAATTCGCCGGCACACTGTGCATGTGGCTTTCGTTTTCCACCCACAGGTGCTGCGGCGACAACGCGGTTTTGAGCTTTTCAGTAATGCTGTCCTGGACGGTCATGATCTCCACTCATTTTTTCTTTGCGAATGTCTTCCAGCGTGGTCACGTAGGTATCCTGGAGAACCCGGGCATCAAATCCGGCACGATGGCGACGGCCATCGTTTGCCGCGAACAGATGGTCACGAGTCACGTCCCAGCGCTCCAACTGTGGCTGGGAAAGTATGCGCGTGATGGTATCCAGTTTGAACGCCTGAGGCAGGCCCGCATAATAGAACAAGAGTGACAGCCACCCGCTGTCCACGCCCCAACCGTCGGAATAGGCGATCTGCCCTTCCAGCAGATAGTTCAACTGCTCTGCCACTTGCCGTGGGGTAAAGCCCTTCTCCAGCAGCAGGTCGCGCGACAGGCCATGCAGCCGCTCGGCCTCTTCACTCCAATGGGTCCAGTCTTCTTCGGGGGCAATCAGGAAACTCACCACGCTGCGATCAGGCATGGCCACCCCTACTTCAATGGGGTAACTGCCGCGCCCGAATCCGGACGCTTCGATATCGAGGATCGCGGGGATGCGCAATGCCACTGTCTCCCTGTCTGATTTTCTTGGGGAATTGGTGCAAAATTCCCTTCAGCGCCCAGTATTGGCCCCGCAGTCCATCAGATCAACCCCAGGTGCTGTAAAAAGGCGGATTTTGAAACTTCACCAACAATACTGCGACGCTGACTCCACTCGCCGGCAGAATCGTAAAACAGGATGGTCGGTGGGCCGAACACCCCATAATCATCCAACAGTGCCTGATGAGAGGCATCAAACGCGGTAATGTCCAATTGCAGCCAACGGTGGTCAGACAGCTTTTCCTGCACATCCGCTTGCATGAAGATGCGACGCTCCATGACCTTACAGGACACACACCAGTCGGCATACAGGTCCAGCATGACCGGTTCCCCGGCCGCCGCGGCCTGGCTCAACTCCTGCTCCAGTGACGCCACGTCCGTCATCTGCATAAAGGGCGCTTCCTGGGTACTGGCGGCACTACCGCCGGTTGGAATTGGCCGCAAGGGATCGGTACCGCCCTGGAAACTGCCCCACAGCGCCGCCACACCATACACCAGCACGACCACACCCGCGGCTTTGCGCCATTTGGCAGCACCCTTGGCGGCCCGGTCCAGTGCGCCCAGCCAGATGGCGTAACCCACCGCCAGCAGACCCCACAGCACCAGGCTCAATACCGGATCCAGCCAGCGGCTGATCAACCAGATGGCCACGGCCAGCAGCATCACGCCGAACAGGACTTTCACCTGCTGCATCCAGGCCCCGGTCCTGGGCAGCCAGCGCGCGCCGCCCACCGCCACCACAATCAGCGGCAGTCCCATGCCCAGGCCCAGCGCCAGCAGCGTGGAGAAACCAAGCACAGCGTCCCCGGTGGCCGAGATGTACAACAAGGCCCCGGCCAAGGGCGCCGTAATACACGGCGACACCACCAGCGCTGACAAACTGCCAATGCCGGCCACACTGCCCAGGCCACCGCCCTGAATGCGGTTCTGCAGGCTGACCACCAGGTTGTTCAGCGGACCGGGAGTCTGCAGATTGAACAGCCCGAACATGGCCAGCGCCAGGAGTGCAAAAATAGCGGCAAACACCGTCAATACCCAGGGCGTCTGCAAAGCCGCCTGAATATTGCCAGCCGCGCCCAGCGACGCCGCTATTACCCCGGCGACCGCGTAGGTCAGCGCCATGGCCGAGACATAGACCAGAGCGATCACCAGCGCCCGTGGTGTCGACGGTCGATTGTCACCCAGCACCAAGGCGCTCATTATGGGAATCATCGGCAGTACGCAGGG